>Ga0209629_10000077_pt1 | contig 42806 bp, 38 predicted proteins | sample TergutCu122P5_FD_187286 | JGI IMG/M metagenome (GOLD analysis project Ga0209629, IMG submission 187286) | Cubitermes ugandensis P5 segment gut microbial communities from Kakamega Forest, Kenya - Cu122 P5 (SPAdes) (version 2) | ecosystem: Host-associated > Arthropoda: Insects > Digestive system...
ATCAACGTCATCCTGCAAAACGGCTGGGAAAATAAAGAATTCATCGCCAAGCGCACGGAAAATATCGAGGAACTCCGCTGCAAGGTCGGCGAATACGACCTCAAGCGGGTGACCGAGCTTACCGGCATCGCCGGTGAAAAAATCGTCGAAGCAGCGAGGCTCTACTCGCACGCCAAAGACGCGATGATCGTTTACGGTCTGGGCGTCACCGAGCACCAAACCGGCACCGAAAGCGCCATGGCCATCGCCAACCTTGCCTTGGTCTGCGGCCATATCGGTCGTCCGGCTACCGGCATCATGGCGCTGCGCGGCCAAAACAACGTCCAGGGCGCATCTGATCTGGGACCGCTGCCCGCGACCCTGCCCGGTTATCAGAGCGTCACCGACCCCAAAGCGCGCGAGAAATTCGGCAAGGCTTGGGGTGTGACCATTTCCGATAAACCGGGATTGAAGTCGGTGGAAATGCTTGACCGCTGCAAGGAGGGCAAATTCAAGGCGATTTATATCCTTGGCGAAGACCCGGCGCAAACCGATGCCGATGCCGGTCATGTCCGGGCGGCCTTGGAGAATGCCGAATTCCTCGTCGTCCAGGATATGTTCCACACCGAGACCACCAAGTTCGCCGATGTCATTTTGCCAGGCGCCAGCTTTGCCGAAAAGAATGGCACCTTTACCAGCGGCGAGCGTCGCGTGCAGCGGGTGCGCAAAGCCGTCGAACCGCTGGCAGGACTCGCCGAATGGCAGGTGCTCGGCGAAGTGGCCGCCCGCATGGGCTACAAAGGGATGTGCTACAGGCATCCGTCGGAAATCATGGATGAAATCGCGAGCCTGGTGCCGATCTACGGCGGCATCAGTTACGACCGCATCGAAGAGAGGGGCATCCAATGGCCCTGCCCGACCAAAGATCATCCCGGCACCACTACTCTTTACACCGACCTGTTCTCGCGGGCCAGCGGCAAGGCGATCTTTATGGCCCTCGATCATCAGGGTTCCGGCGAAAAACCGGATGCCGAATATCCGCTGGTGCTGATTACGGGCCGCGTGCGCGAGCACTACAACAACGGCTCGATGACGCGACGCTGTTCCGGCATTGCCGAGATCGTGCCAGAGGAATTAGCCGAGATCAATCCCGATGACGCCAGGCAATTAGGCATCGAGGATGGCGCCTGGGTAACGGTCAGCTCGCGGCGGGCCGATTTGAAGGTGCGGGCTAAAGTGACGGACCGCTCGCACAAGGGCACCATCTTCATGACCTTCCACCATCAGACGGCCATCGTCAACAATCTCACTTCCGGTTTCCGTGACCCGATCACGGGAACGCCGGAATACAAAGCCTGCGCGGTCAAGGTGGCGCCCAGTAAATGATGTGACGCCATCGTTATTCTGACCTGACGCCCCGGCGCTCTTGCACGATGCCTGTGTGAGAGCGCCGTTTTTGTTTTACCGCGATCCGGCCTAGCGTTTGGAGAGATGTCGAAAAGCGGGCAAAAAAACAAGGGATTACGCGGCATCCCTCCACGTAACCCCTTGATATTTCCTGGTCGGGATGAGAGGATTTGAACCTCCGGCCCCCTGAACCCCATTCAGGTGCGCTACCAGACTGCGCTACATCCCGTTGCAAGTCGCTTTATTTATCGTTTCCCGGCGAAAAAGTCAATCGGAGAGTCCGCGCTTCGTAGCCAGCGTCTCGCGAATCGCCGACAAACCATCTTTGATGCCGCGCAGGGCGCTGAGCGGAATCGTCACCATCGTCTCGTCAGGTTCACCGCTCGCGCCAGCGGTTTCGTCTCCCTGGCGCAGCATCTTTTTGGCCCCGGCCAAGGTATAGCCCTGGTCGCGCAGCATCGACCTGATGCCGAGAAAGAGATCGACATCCTCACGCCGGTACAGACGCTGCTGGGACGTGCCGGCGCGTTTGGGTTTGATGGCCGAAAACTCGCTTTCCCAATAGCGGATGACATGCGGCGGTTCGTCGAGCAGCCGTGCCACTTCGCCAATTTTGAAATACTGTTTGTCCGGTATTCCCATTGGCTACCCGACGGTTTGCCTACACATTCACCCGGTCGCGCAGTTTGCGGCTGGCCCGGAAGCTGACCGTTCGTCGTTCGACAATGGTGATAGATTCGCCAGTGCGGGGATTGCGTCCCTGGCGCGGGCGTTTGTCGCGCAGCGAGAAGGTGCCGAAATGCACCAACTTGATGCTTTCTCCGGCCAGAAGCGCCTGCTTCATTGCCGCCAGCGCACTGTCAACAATGTCGGCGCAACTGCTCAAGGGGTAGCCCAACTGATCGGCGATTGATTGGGCGAGTTCCTTACGGGTCAGATTCGGTAGTTCCGTACTCATGGTGATTCTCCTACGCTGCCCGCAGGCTGCCGTCGAAGGTATCGGCAAGCAGGCGGACAATTTTCTCGTGGGTTTTTTCGATATTCTTTTCAGTCAGCGTCTTACTGGTCGAGCGGTAGGTGATGGAAAGGGCGACACTTTTCATGCCGGGCGGCAGGCTGTCGCCGCGGAAGACATCGAACAGCGCCACCGACTCGATCAACTTTTCGCCGCTCCCCCGCACCGTTGCCATCATTTCTCCGGCGGCGACGTTCTCGGCAACCACCAAAGCGATGTCGCGTACCACCGCCGGATACGTCGGCAGCGATGTGAACTGTGCCTTTTTCACGGGCAAAGCGCAGAGGGTGTTGAAATCGAGAGTGAAGAAGGCAACATCCTGCTTGATGCCGAAGGCGCGGAGTACCGGCGTCTTGACCATGCCAGCCTGGCCGAGCACGGCGTCACCAGCGAAGAAAAGCAGAGCGGTTTCCGGCTCGGCAAAGGCTTCGATGCCGTCCTCAACCGGATGAATCACGCGGATGGTCTCCGCGTCTGCGACAATGCCCATCTCTTCCAGCAAAAAATCGATCGCTCCTTTAGCGTCGAAAATATCGACGGCCTGCTCCGGGAAATAGAGCGGCGGCGCGCCGACGGCGCGGTTACCAGTGAGAACACCGCTGAGAATGATCCTTTCGTCGGGTTGGGCGTCCGGGCTCTTCGGGATGAAGACCTTGCCAATTTCAAAGAGCTTCAGCGATGGAGTCTGATAGCTGATATTGCGGCGGATGTTTTCGAGCAGTCCCGGCAGCAGCATGGTGCGCAGGCAGTCCTGATCCTCGCTCAGAGGATTGCGCAATCGCACGACGCGGCGGCGGGCATCATCAGCGGCCAGCATCAGCATATCCGCGAATTTCGAGCTGGTAAAGCTGTAGTTAATCGCCTCGTGGTAGCCCAAAGAGGCCATGATTTCGGCGGCGCGCAGACGCTTTTCCCTGGCCGGGTCCTGATTGGGATAACTGAGGGTGGCCAGCGGCAGCCGCGTCGGGATGGCGTCGTAGCCGTGCAGCCGGGCGATTTCTTCGATCAAATCGGCTTCACGCTCCAGATCGACGCGAAAGGCGGGCGGCGTCACACGCAAGAGGTCGTCATCAATTTTTTCGCAGGCGATACCGATGCCAGTCAGGAGCATGATGATTTCTTCCGGCGAAAAAGAAACGCCGATCAGCCGCGAAGCTCGCCTGGCGCTAATGTCGATGATGGGCCGCGACTGTTTGCCGGGATGGACATCGAGCCAGCCCGGCTCGACCAAGCCGCCAGCAACTTCAGCCAGCAAAGCGGCGGCGCGGTTCAGTACCGTGACGGTATTTTCGCTATCGACGCCGCGCTCGAAGCGCCAGGAGGCGTCGCTGGCCAAACCGACCAGTCGCGCCGTTTTGCGGATCGACACGGGAGCGAAACAGGCGCTTTCGAGCAAGACATTCGCGGTTGTTGCCGTCACTTCCGAGTTCAGCCCGCCCATGACCCCGGCCAAAGCCACAGGTTTTTCACCGTCGCAGATCAAAAGCGTCTGCTCATCAAGGGTGCGCTGGTTGCCATCCAGGGTAATAAACTGTTTTTCCGCGGCACCGGGCCGGCGGACGACAATGCGGCTTCCGGTCAGATGATCAAAATCGAAGGCGTGCAGCGGCTGACCGTACTCCATCATCACATAGTTGGTGACATCGACGACGTTGTTGATCGGGCGCAGACCGATGGCCAAGAGGCGTTTGCGCAGCCACCAGGGTGAAGGCGCTATCGTTACGCCGCGCACTAGGCGTGCCGCATAGCGCGGACAGAGATCCGGCGCTTCGATGCTGACCGCAAAACTCTTCGTGCCGGGGTTGTCCGGCATGGTCACATCCGGCAGGCGCAGCGGTTCGCCGAGCTGGCCGGCCAGTTCTCTCGCAATACCGATCACCGAAGCGCAATCGGGGCGGTTCGGGGTCAGATCGACTTCGACCATGGTGTCGCGCAGGTCCATGGCGTCGATGAAGACCTGGCCGTCGGCGGTATCGTCCGGCAGTTCCATGATACCACTATGGTCATGCGACAGGCCCAACTCGCGTTCGGAACAGATCATGCCCGCTGACTCGACACCACGCACCTTGGCCTTTTTGATCTTGACATCACCTGGCAGAACGGTTCCCGGCAGAGCGACGGCCACGGCCAGGCCGGCCCGCGCGTTCGGGGCGCCGCAGACGATGCTATGGATGTCGGCGCCGATTTTCACCTGGCAGACCTGTAACTTGTCGGCATCGGGATGTTTTTCGGCCAGCAGGATGCGGCCCGTGCGCAACGGGGCCAAATGCTCGTACAAGGCCTCAAAGCTATCCACCTCGAGGCCCAGCATAGTCAGGGTATCGGCGATTCTGGCGGCGTCACAGCCGGTTGCGGTCACATAATCACGCAGCCAATCGAGGGTGAACTTCATGGTGTGCCTCAGAATTGCGAAAGAAAACGCAGGTCGTTTTCGTAAAACAGGCGGATGTCGTCGATGCCGTAGGTGAGCATGGCGACACGCTCGATCCCGAGGCCGAAGGCAAAGCCGCTGTAGCGTTTCGGATCGTAGCCGACTTTGTCAAAAACCGCCGGGTCGATCAGGCCGGAGCCGAGGATTTCCAGCCATCCCGTGTGCTTGCAAACCCGGCAGCCCTTGCCACCGCAGATGACGCAGGCGATGTCCACCTCGGCACTCGGTTCGGTGAACGGGAAAAAGCTCGGGCGAAAACGCAGGCTGACGTCACTGCCGAACATCTTGTTGACGAACAGGGTCAAAACGCCCTTCAGGTCGGCGAACGAGACATTCTCATCGACGAGAAACCCTTCCACCTGATGGAACATCGGCGTGTGGGTGATGTCGGAATCACAGCGATAAACCTGACCAGGTGCCACCACCCGCAGCGGCGGCGCTTGCTTTTCCATGATCCGCGCCTGCATCGGCGAGGTGTGGGTGCGCAGCAACAGCGAATCGGTGATGTAAAAAGTGTCGTGCATATCCCTGGCCGGATGATGGGCTGGGATATTCAGAGCTTCGAAATTGTAGTAATCCAGTTCGACGTTCGGCCCTTCGGCGATGTCGAAGCCCATGGCCGCGAAAATAGCGCAGGTTTCGCCCATGGCACGGGAAATCGGATGCAGCCGTCCATGAGCTGGACGGCGCCCTGGCAGGCTCAGGTCAAGGGCGGACCGGACATGGGTGCGGCCAGCGCCGAAGGCGGTGTTTTTGGCCGCATACAATTCTTCGATGGCGGTTTTTGCCTCGTTGGCTTTGGCGCCCAAGCGCGGTTTATCCGCCGCCGGCAGCGCGCCCAAGCCGCGCAAGATACCGCTTAAAAGCCCCTTGCGCCCAAGATAGCGTACACGGAACTCTTCCAGTTGCGACGGGTCGCCGATAGCTTCGGCCTCGGCGCGGGCGGAGGCAACCAGACGCTGTAATTCCTCTTCCATGGCGTGACACATGCGGACAGTGAAAACAGGACGCGCCGGTAAACCAGGCCGTTATGCCAGGCTATTACCGGCGCGCACGAAAAAAATCGTAAACAATGGTTACGAATTGGCCTGCTTGGCAAGCTGGCTGACACGGGTAAAGGCTGGCGCATCGAGAATGGCGAGATTCGACAGGACCTTGCGGTCGAGTTCCACTCCCGCTTTTCTCAGGCCACCCATCAGACGGCTGTAGCTGATGTCGTTCATGCGGGCGCCGGCATTGATACGGGCGATCCACAGGGCGCGGAATTCGCGTTTTTTCGTGCGACGGTCGCGGTAGGCGTAGACCAGGGCGCGGTCAACAGCCTCGGTGGCGCTTTTATAGAGCCGCGACCGGCCACCGCGAAAACCTTTGGCCAGCTTCAGCACCTTGTTTCTTCTTCTGCGGGCCTTGAAGCCCCTGGTAACACGTGGCATCGTTTCACTCCTTTACGCGGGCCGCGCCAAACAGGATTTTGGCTGAATGCGCCGGCCCGGAGACTATTACATGTAGGGAAGAATTTTCCTGAGCATTTTCGTATTGGCCGCATCGACGAGATCGTTCTGACGCAGGCCACGCTTGCGCTTGGTGCTTTTCTTGGTCAGAATGTGGCTGGCGAAGGCTTTGGCGCGTTTGATTTTTCCACTGCCGGTCAGGGAAAAGCGTTTGGCCGCTCCCCGGTTGGTTTTCATCTTGGGCATGTTGACTCCTTCTCTTGAAAAACCACCGCCATGGCGGCGGCATATTTTTATTTCGGGCCGACGAACATCACAAGCTGCCGCCCTTCCATCTTGGCCGGCTGGATGATCGTTGCTTCCTCGGCCAGCATCTCAGCGATGTTATTCATCGCCTCAAGGCCAATGGACTGGGAATAGGTGATTTCCCGTCCCCGAAAACGCATGGTGATTTTCACCTTGTTCTTCTGGGCCAGAAACTTCTTGATACTCTTTACCTTGAAATTCAGGTCGTGTTCTTCGGTCTTGGGGCGGAACTTGATTTCCTTGGTTTCGACCACGGTCTGATTTCGTTTCGCCTCATGCTGCTTTTTTTTCTGCTCGTAGCGAAACTTGTCATAATTCATGATCCGGCAAACCGGCGGGTCGGCGGTCGCGGAAACCTCGACCAAGTCGAGTCCTTCGGCAACTGCCCGCGCCCGCGCCGCTTCCGGGGTAACGATCCCCAACTGGGCGCCGTCACTACCTATCAGACGAATACGCGGATGGCGAATCTCCTCGTTGATGTTCTCGGTCTTGCTGTCGCCGCGTGAGACAGGAACGGGTTTTCCTCGTTTCGTGTTAATAGTTTGTCCTCCCACAAATATCCTCTGAAAAAACCGGCTTGAAAAAGCGCGTGATGATACCCTCTTTTTCCAGGCCGGTCACGATAAAATGCGCCGCCGGTGAAAAAATCAAAAACCCCGCCCAGCGCGGCATTCGACCTTAACCATTTCGGCGAATTCGGCGATAGACATCGGCGGCAGGTTCTTGCCGTCGCGTAGGCGCACGGTCAGCGTGCCGCTGGCCTTCTCGTTGTCGCCGGCGATGAGCATGTAGGGAATCTTCGCCTGTTGCGCCTCGCGAATTTTATAAGTGAGCTTTTCGTTGCGCAGGTCTTGCTCGACGCGGAGGCCGGCGGCGCGCAGGCGATCCACCACCTCGCGGCTGTAATCGGCCTGCTCGTCAGTGATATTCAGGATGCGCGCCTGCACGGGGGCGAACCAGAGCGGAAAAACCCCAGCGTAATGTTCGATCAAAACACCGATGAAGCGTTCCAAAGAACCCATCAGGGCGCGATGGATCATGATCGGGCGATGCTCGTTGTTGTCGGCGCCGATGAAACTCATGCCGAAACGTTCCGGCAGGTTGAAATCGACCTGGATGGTCGAACACTGCCAGGAGCGGCCCAGTTGATCTTTGATCTTGATGTCGATCTTCGGCCCGTAAAAAACGCCTTCGCCGGGGTCGATGGCGTAGGCCAACCCTTTCTTCTCCAGGGCCAGTGTCAGGGCCTCGGTCGCCCGCGCCCAGTTGTCGTCGCTGCCGACATATTTTTCCGGTCGCGTGGACAAATAAATGTCGTACTGGTCAAAACCGAAGGTGCGCAGGATGTGCAGATTCAGGTCGAGGATATTGAAAATTTCACCCTCAAGCTGGTCAGGGCGACAGAAAATATGGGCGTCATCCTGGGTAAAGCCGCGCACGCGCATCAGGCCATGCAGGGCGCCAGCCCGCTCGTAGCGGTAGACCGTGCCCAGTTCGCACCAGCGCACCGGCAATTCGCGATAGCTGCGCTGACGGCTCAGGTACATGCCAATATGGAAGGGGCAGTTCATCGGCTTGAGCTGATACTTGATCTCGTCGATCTGCATCGGCGAGTACATGTTCTCCGCGTAAAAATCCAGATGCCCGGAGGTCTTCCACAAATCCTGGCGGGCGATATGCGGCGTATAGAGCAGCTCGTAGCCGTGGCGGTAGTGCTCATCCTTCCAGTAATCCTCGATCAGCCGCCGCAGTTGCGCTCCTTTCGGCAGCCACAGGATCAGGCCGGGGCCGATGTCGTCGTTGGTGGTGAACAGCTCCAGCTCTTTGCCAAGGCGGCGGTGATCGCGCTTTTTCGCCTCTTCCAGCGCGTGCAGATGAGCGGAGAGCGCCTTCGCGTCATAGAAGGCGGTACCGTAGAGGCGTTGCAGCATTTCCCGCTTCTCATCGCCGCGCCAGTAGGCGCCGGCCACGCGCAGTAATTTGAAATGGCGGATGGCGGCGGTGTCGGGCAGGTGCGGCCCACGGCACAGATCGAGGAAGTCGCCGACCTGAAACAGGGTGACGGTGTTGGTATCCAGGTCTCGAATCAATTCGACCTTGAATGGTTCTTGCCGCTCGCTGAACAAAGCGATGGCGTCGGCGCTCAGCATCTCGCTACGGACAAAGGGAGCGTTGGCTTGGGCGATCTCGGCCATCTTCGCTTCAATGCGCTCGAAATCGTCGGGCGTGAAGGCATCGCGGCGCTGAAAGTCATAATAAAAACCCGATTCGATGGCCGGGCCGATGGCCACCTTGACATCCTCGCCGAACAGTTCGCGCACCGCCTGGGCCATAATATGAGCCGTACTATGCCGCAGCACATCGAGGCCCGATTCACTTTCCGGCACAACCGGCTCGAGCGTCACGTCGCCTGTCAGCGGTTGCCGTAAATCGAATAGTTCGTTACCGGCCCGCGCCGCCACCATCCGCTTGCGCTGTTTACCGGAAACAAGGCCGGCCAAAGCGTCGGCGACCGTCGTCAACCGCGGAACACGCAGGCTCTCGCCGCTGGGAAGAGAAACAGAAATATCGGCCATAACTTCACCGCCCTAGAAAAAGAGAAAAAGAAAGGCTAAAAGAAGAAGCGCTGAACACGCCGTCTTCCCTTAGCCTTATCTGGTAGGCGCGGAGGGGATTGAACCCACGACATCCACCACGTCAAGGTGGCGCTCTCCCACTGAGCTACACGCCTGTATCAGCAAATCGTATCACCGTCTATAATATATGGCTAGCGGCGAATATCCGGCTTTTGTACCAGAACAATCGCGGCCATGTCAAGGGTAATTCTTGTGGTTTTCGCTGCCGCTGTTTTTACAAGTAAGGCACAGGATTTCTAGGCGGTTCGCCGCGGGAATATCGGCAGGGGCGAGGCGGCATATAAAAGATGTGCTTTTTGTTAGACAGCAGATGTTTTTTGCGCTACACTTTTGCCAAATGCATTTGTCCGCGCCGAGTCTGGCCGCTTCGTCCCCTGGCTCTAGCCTTTCCCCCATCTTTGCTCATGGTGAAATGTATGGACTGCTCGCTTCTGATTGAATGGAACGATGTCAACAGCCTGGGTATCCCGATCATTGACGATCAACATCGGGGAATTGTCAGCGTCATCAATTCCCTGAGTTTTTTTGTCTGTCAGAACAAAGGGGAATACTTCCTCAATACCGCTTTTACCATGATGGACAGCTACACCAAGCTGCATTTTTCCACTGAAGAGGAATTGTTGAAAGCGGCGGGTTATTCGGGTCTTGAAGATCACCAGCGTCTGCACGCCAGCCTGATCCGCGAATCCTTTTTCAAGGCCAACGAGAGCATTCGCCTGTACGATTCCAGCATTTACCTCGGCTTTCTGAAGAATTGGTGGGTCTCCCATATCAACAAGCAAGACCGGATGTATATAGAGACCATGCGGAACTATATCAATTCCCAGGAATATGGGTGTTTAACGAGTCAGGGGATGATTACGGAGAGAGAGCCATGAGCCAACCCGACCTGCGCTATGTCGTGCCGTTTTTTCAGCCGATTATCTCCGCCGACGATCTCGGAGTTTTTGGTTACGAGGTACTGGCGCGAGAAGTACGCGACGGCAAGGTGAAAAGCCTCGGCCCGTATTTTGAGGATAAGACGATCTCCGATAGCGATAAAATGGTCGTTGACTACTATGCCCGTGAGCTGGCGCTGAAACAATTTGCGCAATCCGGCTCACGCGCCAAACTGTTTCTCAACGTCAAACCCTCGTGGATTTTGGGCCTCAGGCGGCAGGATGGCGGCAAGTTTGAGAGCCATCTTTTGACCTGGGTCCGCGCTCTCAACCTTACCCCGGAGAACATCGTTGTCGAAGTGACGGAAGAAGAATTGCTGACCAATGTCGATGAGTTCAACAGCCTGCTCGCCGATTACCGCCGGACGGGCTGTTTGCTGGCGATTGACGATTTCGGCAAAGGCGCCTCTTCCGTTGACCGTATCGCCTATGTCAATCCGAATATCGTCAAGCTCGATAGCTCGATTGTCCAACACGTTGACAGCCACCGCTCGTTTTTCGATATTTGCCAGGCTATGGCCGGTTTCGGCGATATTTCCGGTTTCGATTTGCTGTTCGAGGGCGTCGAAACGTCCTATCAGCTTGAACGCTGCGTCGCTGCCAGGGGCAGGTATTTTCAGGGCTGGATTTTTGCCAAAGCCGAACAGGAGCTGAAGACCGATTTCGCCGACCGCGACCTGCTCGACAGCATCCTGACGATCAAAACCGCACGCGACATGGTGCAGATCAGGCGTCGTAACGAGATCGCCCGCAAAATAGAAGATGATGTTGAACGCCTGCGCCGGCTTATCCCCACAAATGACCAGGAACTGGCCGATTCAGGAGCGCTTATCACGCTGGCGCGGGAGCTGCCATATTACTGTATCCGCTGTTTCGTCTGCGATATGCGGGGACGGCAGCTCTCGCGTGTCTATCAGGTCGATGCGAATGGGACGGTGACAGTTGGTGCCAGCAACGACGCCTCCTGGTTTTTCCGGGATTTCTTCACCAGGGGGATTGGCGTAATCAGCGATGGACGGCGTGGCTATCTCTCGGAAATTTATAAGAATGTGCTTACCAAGGAGAACGTCGCCACCTACATGCACACCCTTTCGGATGAGCGCCTGCTCTGCGTCGATATCATCTCGACGGTTTTAACCTGATTCGATGGCTGGCAAAAGCGGGACGCCGCCGCGAGCTGGATACTGTCCAGCGGTTTTCGCTGCCACGGACGGCAAGGTGGCGATTTTCCCTCGCCGCCCGTGGCCTTTTGGTCTATAGTCGAAAGAATTTTGCCGTCAGCGGGCTGAAGTCTTCTTCGTCTGGTGGCTGTGCGGTGGCTGACCGCTTACGTCGGGAGCATTCCAGCCGGTTTGGCTTGGGTGCTCTTTTATACATTTCGATTTTTTCAGGCTGGAGGAACAACGATGGGCAAAAACATTCTGATGTTCGGGCCGAACGGCAGCGGCAAGGGAACCCAGGGCGCGCTGATTCAGAAGAAACTGAATCTGCCGCACATCGAATCCGGGGCGATCTTCCGCGAGCATATCAAGGGCGGCACCGAATTGGGCAAGAAAGCAAAAGCCTATATCGACCGCGGCGATCTGGTGCCGGATGACATCACCATCCCGATGATGGTCGCCCGCCTCAGTCAGCCTGACTGCAAAAACGGCTGGATACTCGATGGCTTCCCGCGCTCGAAGGAGCAGGCGATCAAACTTGACGAGACCCTGAAAAAAGAAGGACTGGCCCTCGATTACGTCATCGAGATCGTCCTCGACCGCCAAATCGCCAAAGAGCGGATCATGGGCCGCCGCCTGTGCGCCAACGACAACAACCATCCGAATCATATCGCCTTTGCCGCCATCAAACCGGTGGAAAAAGACGGCAAGCTGGTCTGCCGCGTCTGCGGTGGCGCCCTGTCAACGCGCGCCGACGACCAGGACGAGGCCGCCATCGACAAACGCCACAACATTTATTATGACACCAATACCGGCACCATGGCGGCGGTCAATTACTTCAAAAGCAGCAAAGGCCCGAAGGTGATTTCCATCGATGGCACCGCCTCGATCGAGAAAGTCAGCGAGGCCATTCTTAAGGAGTTGTAAGTAGTTTGTTGTTTTTTTATGGTGGCGCAAGGCATCCCCTGCCAAGGGGATGCCTTTTTTCGTGCCCCCTCTCATTTCTTCAACCGACATCCACCATGGACGAGACTCCTCTCCCCGCCGCTTCCACTCCCGGCAAGGTTTATCTGGTTGGCGCCGGTCCCGGCGACCCTGGCCTCATCACGCTGCGCGGTAAATATCTGCTCGAACACGCCGAAGTGCTGATTTACGATTATCTGGCCAGTAAAAAGCTGCTGCGTTACGTCCCGGCCAGCGCCGAGTTGGTCTATGCCGGTAAGCGCGGCGGCGTCCAGCACACCCATACCCAGGAAGAAATCAACCAACTGCTGATCGACCACGCCCGGCGTGGCAAGATGGTGGTGCGGCTGAAGGGCGGCGATCCGTTCATCTTCGGGCGCGGTGGCGAAGAAGCCGAAGCCCTCCATGACGCCGGCATCGCTTTCGAGGTGGTGCCAGGTGTCACCTCGGCCACCGCCGCCGCCACCTACGCTGGCATCCCGATCACCCATCGCGCCTACACGGCCTCGGTGTCCTTTCTCACCGGCCACGAAGATCCCGGCAAGGAAAGCTCGAATATCGACTGGCAGAGCCTGGCCGCCGGCGGTGGCACCCTGGTTGTTTATATGGGCATCAAAAATCTGCCGGTGATCACGGAAAATCTTTTGCGCTATGGCCGTGCCGGGGCGACTCCTGTAGCCGTGGTGCGCTGGGCCTCGACGCCGGAACAACGCACCGTGGTCGGCACGCTCGCCGATATTTGCGACAAGGTGCGCGAAGCCGACATCAAGCCGCCGGCCCTGATTGTTGTCGGCGAGGTGGTGCGCCTGCGCGAGAAAATCGACTGGTTCGAGAAGAGACCGCTCTTTGGCAAACGGATTGTCGTCACCCGCACGCGCGAACAGGCCAGTGAGTTGGTGGCACAACTCGAAGAAGCCGGGGCCGAATGCCTGGAGCATCCGACCATCCATGTCGGGCCGCTGGAATCCTATGATCTTCTCGATGAAGAGCTGGAACGGATCCGGGAATACCACTGGATTGTCTTCACCTCGCTGAACGGCGTCCGCTACTTCTTCGAGCGCCTGTTCGCCAAAGGGATGGATGCCCGTAACCTGAAGGGGCCGTCGATCGCCGTGGTCGGCAAAAGCACCGCCGATCTCTTGCGCCAATACGGCCTGCGCGCCGATCTGGTGCCGAAAGAGTTCACCGCCGAGGGCTTGGCCGAAGCCTTGCTCGATATCGGCGTCGGTGGCCGCAATATTCTCATCGTCAGGGCCAAAGTGGGTCGGGAGATTCTGCCGGAAACCTTGCGCGGCGCCGGAGCGCAGATCATGGTCGCCCCGGTCTATCAGAACATACCGCCGCCCGGCGCCCGCGACGCCATTATTGCCGATCTCGAAGCCGGTCGCATTGACGCCATCACCTTCACCAGCTCATCGACGGCGCAAAATTTTTTCGATCTGCTCGGCGCGACCAGCCAGGAAGAACTAGCCAGGCTGCTGCGTGGCGTCTGTATCGCCGCAATTGGCCCGATCACCGGCAAAACCGTCACCGACCATGGCCTGACCGTGGACATCCAGCCGGAACAGTACACCATCGAGGCGCTGGTGGCGGCGATGGTGGCATGTCATCGTGGCGGGCATGAAGCCGGTTCCACAGGTTCGGCCTGACCGATTGAGAAAGCGCTTCGGGCGCGGCGGCGAAAAATGGCGCGGCCTCTCGGCGATAAAGACGCCGGGGAAGGAGAACCGCGCCGAAGACACTGATAATCAGGACGATGTCTTGCGTTGCGCCCACTGCCGCCACATCATCACCCGCCGCAACCAGGCCATCACCGTCGCCGGCGGCCACGAGCATACCTTCGTCAACCCGGCGGGCCTGGTTTTTACCGTCAGGCTCTTCCGCCATGCCCCCGGTTGCCACTGGCAAGGAAAGCCCAGCCGGGAATTTTCCTGGTTTCCTAGCTATGTCTGGCGGCTGGCCCTCTGCGGCAATTGTGGCAATCATCTGGGATGGCTGTTTCAAGGAGAGGATGAATTTATCGCCCTGATCGCTGTAGCCATCAAGGAATGAGCCCATCTCCCACCAGCGGGATATTAAAATCTCAATCGCCTGGATTCTCCGGGATTTCTATTTGGTAGCTTTTGATTTTTTCGAGCAGCGACGGATAGCTGATTTCCAACAAGACCGCCGCCTTCGAGCGGTTACCCTTGGTCTGTTCGAGTGCCCGGCCAATCAAGCGTTTTTCAATCCTTTTTTTCGCCTCTTTCAGCGACAGGCCACCCTCCGGCCCGTCATCCTCGCGGACATACCGCCGCTCCGGCACCGCCACATCGTCGAGCACCCGGCCCGCCGCCAGCACCATGCCGCGCTGGATGACATTTTCCAGCTCACGGACATTGCCCGGCCAACGGTAGTCTTGCAAACGCCGCATCGCCGCCGCCGACACCGACTCGACGGCAGTGCCGAACTGACGGTTGAATTTACGCAGGAAAAAAGCACAAAGAGCCGGAATATCTTCTTTCCTTTCGCGCAAAGGCGGCACGGCCAGGCTCATGACATTCAAACGGTAAAACAAATCTTCGCGGAACAAGCCGTTCGCCCGCATCTTCGGCAAATCTCTGGAGGTGGCGGCGATAATGCGGGCATCGACCTTACGAACACGTTCGGAACCCAAAGGGCGCACCTCGTTTTCCTGCAACACCCGCAACAGCTTGCTCTGCAACCCCATCGGCAGTTCGGCGATTTCATCGAGGAACAGGCTGCCGCCGCTGGCCTCCTCAAACAGACCTTTGCGGTCATGGTCGGCTCCGGTGAAAGCGCCTTTGCGGTAACCGAAGAATTCGCTTTCGAGCAGATGCTCCGGGATACTGGCGCAGTTGACGGAAACAATTGGATCGTGACGGCGCGGCGAGGCGGCGTGAATGCCTTGGGCGATCAATTCCTTGCCGGTGCCAGATTCGCCGGTGATGAGGACGGCGGCGTTGTAGGGAGCGATTTTTTCGGCCAGCGCCAAGAGGTTTCTCATCGCCAGGCTACCGCCAACAAGCGCCGCGAAGGCCGGTGGCGGTTTCATCTCCCGTATCCCGGCCAATTCGTCGCGCAGGCGGCGGTTTTCCTGACGCAGACTTTCGCGCTCCTCGGCCTTCTTCAGGGTGAGGATGATTTCGTCGGACTGAAAAGGTTTGGCGATGAAATCATAGGCCCCTTCGCGCATTGCCTCGACCGCCAGCTCGATGCTGCCGTAGGCCGACATCATGATCACCGCCGTCGCCGAGAGGCGTTCCTTGGCTTGTTTCAAGAATTCGAGACCACCGATGCCCGGCATCCTGACATCACAAAGAATGGCGTCGAATTGTCTGTCCGCGACCAGCGCCAAAGCCGCCTCGCCACTTTCAGCCTCTTCGATCTGGTAGCCCCGCCGTCCCAAAAGCGCCTTCAGCATATGGCGCATGTTGATTTCATCATCAATGATCAGGATAGTTTCCATGGTCTTTTCCCGATGGATTTTCTTCACTCAGCGGTAGCTCGATGACCACCGTCGCCCCACCCTCTTCGTTATTGTCGAGCCGCATCGCCCCACCCGCCGCCTCGATCAGCGAATGCGACACGGAGAGGCCCAGGCCGGTGCCCTGGCCTGGTTCTTTGGTGGTGAAAAACGGGTCGAACAGCGAATCGAGATACCGTTCCTCGACGCCGCCACCATTGTCGGCAATGCCGATGGCCAGCCGGGGTTGCGCTGGCGCTTCCAACGGCGCGGGAAAAACCTGACAACGAATTATAATCCGCCCGGCGTCGCCATGCGCCCGACTGGCAATGGCATCAATGGCGTTCAGCAAACAGTTCAGTAAAACCTGATACAGGGCGTCAGGGGAAATCGGCAGCCGGGCCGTGGGAATCTCGCCTTCGACTATCAGGCTGACCTCCCTCGCTTCTTTTTGCGCCCGCAGCACCGGCAAAAGTTTATCGAGACATTCGGCCAGATTCGCCGACTCGCGCCCAATGCGGGCCGGACGGGAAAAATCGAGCAGGTTGCGGATCAAACCGCTGACCCGCGCCAGCTCGATCGTGGCGCGCTCGGCGAAATCGGCGCGCTCGGCGGTTGTCAGATCGTCTTGGCGCAAGAGCGCCAGATAGCCCTGAACAATGCCCAAGGGATTGCCGATTTCATGGGCCAGGCCAGCGGCCAGGCGGCCAATCGACGCCAGTTTTTCGGCGCGGACGATTTCTTTCTGGCTAGCCGTAAGCTCGGCCCGCGCCTCTTCGAGACGCGCCACCGTCGCTTTGATCTGCTCGGTATCGCGCTCGATGCGGGCGAACAGGCCGCGCAACGCCGAAGCCAACCGCCGCAGCTCGCCACCACGCTCATGGTGAAAGAGCGCATCCAGTTCCCCGGCATAACGGCCCGCCGTGTCGGTGAGACGCTCCAGCGGCCTGACCATTCCCCGCGCCAGCCGGAAAAAACCGATAGCGGCAAAGATCAGGGCGTTGACGGCGACGAGCGACAGGATCAGGGACAGGTCGCGCCGAAAATGGTCGGATGGCGCGGCCAGCCGCACGGTGAAAAACAGGCTGGCGTCTTCGCCGGGGATGGCCTCATCAATCTGAATCAGTCGGTCAGGCGACAAAGAAACGGCACTGGCCGCGCCGGTCGCCACCAACGTCTCACCCGCGTCTTGGCGCAGGGCAACCCGTTGGCAGGCGTCGCCCGCCGCCGCGCACAGGGCCTTGAGCCGCGCCAAACGCGCCGCCTCATCCTGACCGGCCAGGGCACCGGCCTGAAGCCGGGCCAGCATAATGAAGGCGTTCTTTTCCTGGCGGGCCAGCCGATCGTGCCATAGACCGGTCATGGCCAGCGCCGTCAGGACCAGGGCCAGGGCGAGCAGGAAGAAGAGGTTGAAAAAGATTGCCGTTTTCAGGCTGCGGAATTGCATGGTGGCGGCTCTCGGCACGACTGAATTGGAAAAATCATTTATTAAAATTTTTAACAAAATAACAAAAAAACGCAAGGGCGGCTACGGGAAAAAACGCGGTCAGCGCTGATGACATCACTCCAACAGCCTGAAAACAAAGGACATCTGACAGCGGCCAAAACAAATTTATTTTGGTTGCCATGCACTGGCACGGAAAATGCTTATGGAAACATAAATTCTGGAATCATGGCTTGACGAGGCAGCGCCGTTTTGCCAGGCCAATTTGACACACAACGCTTCCATGGATGAAAAAATGACGGATTCAGTCCAAAAAAAATACGACAGCCATGGCTTCACGCTGGTCGAAGCGATGGTGGTAATAGCGCTGATCGCCATCGTCAGCGCCATCGCCATCCCGGCCTGGCAAAGCATGAAGCGAAACAGCGATTTGAAATCAGCGGCCTATGAGGCAATGACAGGCATCCAATGGGCGAAATCGGAAGCGGCAAAGCGAAACGTCTGTATCGGTATTGATTTCAGTCCCGCCGTCTGCCCGCCTGGGCAGGGGGATTGCTATGAAATATTTCTCGATGACGCCACAGGTGGCGGCATCGCCTGTGATCAGCAACTAAACGGTGGAGAACGCGTCTTACGTACCGGGAGTTTTGGCACAAAGGCGAGAGTAACCACTACCTATCCAGGAGATGCGATTGATATAACCGCCAGAGGACTGGTGCGAGCTGCTGGCTTGCCGAATGGTAGTATCAGCCTGCGGGCTGTAAACGATAATTGTTACAGACTGACCATTTCCCCGACCGCCGGGCTGCGACTGAATCCCAGCCAGTGGAACGGCGCGGCTTGTCCGTGAATCCTGAAAACTCGTTCAGCGTCCATACGAAGAGGAACCTCATGATCAATACGCAGCGGACAAGACCGCCGGCATCATTTGGCAGCCATGGTTTTACTCTTGTCGAATTGCTGATGACCATTGCCATCAGCGCCTTGATCATCACCGCCTTGTTTTCATTTTACTGGGCGCAACAAAAAACAGCCGCGGTTCAGCAGGATGTCGCCGCTCTCCAACAGGATTTACGCGGCATTATGCACATCCTCACCCAGGATATACGTATGGCGGGATTCAATCCGAAAGACGCGGATAGGCCTGGCCAATTAGCTCCACCCCGTTTTTTGAATGGGGTCACTTTTCAACACATCAATGGCAACGTGCAACAAATAGTTACCACTGGCGTCACCTCGATCGCCTTTACCAGCGACCTCAATGCCAATGGAACAATTGATCAGGACGCCCCCGCCGTTGGCGTGCCACTGGAACAGATAGCCTATCAATTTAACAACAACAACAGGCCCCGGCTGCAACGCTACAGCCCTGTTGGCAATGGCTGGCAGGATGTCGCCAATAACATTGATGGCATCGAATTCTGCTATGTGATATCCGGACAGCCTGGCTGCACCACTATACCAACCCAGGATAATCTAACGAATAACCAAATTAGCGCGGTGTGGGTAAGCCTGCTGCTGCGGGCGCCCTTTCCCGATCAAAACTATACTGACCGGACCGGGTATCGGCCCGCGTCCTGCGTCCAGAACCCTGGTGCACCTTGTGTATATCCAACGACAGGAGCGTTCCAGCATTTCAATAACGGGGCGGCTTACAATGACAACTTTCACCGGCAGATGCTGACCTTCGCCGCCGAGTGCCGCAACATTCGGCAGAGTGTCGCTGAAATTCCAGCTCCATAAAACAGGCTGCATAGAGACCTCATGTGAGATGGAAATTTGTAAAAAACAGATCACCCGTCAGGACGGCAAGCTCGAATTGATAAACATATATATGAGGTATGGCATGACAACACGACGAAATGAACACGGATTTACTCTCATCGAGGCGATGATTGCCGTCGCTGTGTTGATGCTAGGAGTGCTGGTTTTGGAAAAAAACATCATTGCCCAGGTGTTTTACAATAATTCCACCAAGCTCGCCTCGACAGCCACGAGCGGAGCGTCCAGCCTGGTGGAACGGTTGCAGGCGCTTTCTTTTAACAATGCCTGGTTGAGCGATGTGGACCATGCCGGGCTGAACAGCCTGGACGGACTGTGGACTCGAACGGCCTACTCCTTGCCGATCACGCGGCCAATCTTGATGCCAATGGGCAGATTGTCCGAAACGCGGCAGGCAACGAGGTAGTAATCAACAATGGTCAAGCTCTGGCCAATCTCCCAGCGGGAGGTGTGTTCACCGTATTCTGGAATGTTTTCGACGATCCCGACAGGCCCGATATAAAAATCATTCGGGTACTCAGCCGCTGGCGGGATAAATCCCATAGCGGGAATGTCAACGATGACGACCAGATAAATAACCAACAAATGGTGATTAATTATGTCAAAACCAGACTATAAAGAAATGTTTGGCGCCGCGACGATGAAAAATGAGGATGGTTTCGTTCTCATTACCGTCGTGATGGTGATGCTGCTTCTGATGGGATTGGTGCTGGCCGCCGCCAACAGCTCCCTGTTGGAGATTCTGATTTCGAAAAATAATCAGGAATACACCGCACGGTTCTACCAGGCGGAAAGTGCCGCCCAAGAGATCGTTGACAAGCTGAACACTCAACAGGACAGCTATGAACTTACGCCGGAAGATATGGATAAAACCACGGCGGGAGCTTGGATTCAGGATCCGACTGACAAAAATTCCGACGATCTTTCCACGTTGGCCGATGTTGCGAGTATGCTGAACGCCCCTGGTTCCACCAATCCAGGCGACCCGCCCGCTCCATTTTTCAATCCACCATCAACAAACACCAATGCGTTGAAAAATATTCTTGGAGCCACAGCGGATATAAGAAGCGTGGCAATCTACCGGGGAACCGTCGGCGGAGACAAGGGAAGCACATTGAATATGGGCAGCAGCTCTGGCAACAGTGGCAAAGTATATCAGTATGAAATATTTGGCCAAGCAAGCAGCCAAAAAACATCAAGTGGGGCAGCTCCCTCCACCCTCGTCAGCATAGGCTACAAGAAACGTGTAGTACAATGAATTCCCTCGGACTAAAGCGAGAAAAGCGCGACGTAAACCGAAGGCGGACCACGCCTGAAAATAGGAACTGGACACTCGAATTAAAGAGGTTGATATGAATCAGATACGCTACCGACGTCACTGGCTGAAAATAACCGTGTTCGCGCTGTGCGTTTTGGCTTGGCATGCGCCTAGCGCTTTCGCCGCCGATCCAGATGCCGATACGATAAGCAATCTGCCGATGGAAGTACGGCAGAAGGCGGCGCCGGCAAACATCATGTTTGTTATCGACAACTCCGGCAGTATGGACGCTGAATTCGCGACCGATGAACAGTGGGGGTATTTTTATAATGCCGCTTATTGGCGCCCGTATCAAACCGGTGATACAGCGGCAATAACCGGCACAGCGACATTACTGTGGCGGGCGCGTTGGAATGGCGCCAACCGGATGTTTTATGACCCAAACCTGCAATACAATAAATGGCCCAATTTCGATGCACCACTCCACAATCAGGAAGACATCAGCATGGCGCAAATGCCGTGGGTGCGCAACGACCCACGTAACGCCAATGTGGGATTCAATTTGAGCGCTGCCTATCATACCGCGCCCTTTCCTGCCGGTTTGCCAGCCATTCCCAATGCTCATTATTATGTGTGGAATGACACCAACAATGACGGCGTGGTTGACGACAAAGAGGTGTGGCTCGTCACGCTGAATTTTATCGCCGGCGGATCAGTCGAGCGCCACTACTTCAATTTTGATTTAGGAAACGACGGCGTGATCACGGCTATACCGGCGGCCAGACTGATCGCCGCGACGGGCGTACCGGCGGATATGCGGCAGGTTATGATCGGGGATAACGAACTGGTTGAGGTGCCGGCGGCATCGGTGCCGGCGGCGGTCAAGGCCCATTGGACGAAAGACGATGGAACACAGTACACGCCAAGCGCACAGGACGAACTGCTCAATTTCGCCACCTGGTTTACCTATCACAGAAAGCGCTCATTTGCCGCTATCAACGCGGTGTCGGAAGCTATTGGACGCCTATCAGGAGTTCAGGTCGGCTTGTACACCATCAATGGCGTCGGTGACGGCAGCGGAGTACCCACCGACGCGCGCACAGGCGTCCGGCCCATTAAAGTGACTCTGCCCGATGGCACAATTGGGGATGATACTCAAGTCCTGAGGGATTTACTGTACAAGCTGCAAATGCCTATGGGACCACCGACTCCACTCAATACCGCTTTTCTTAATGTCGCGCGGTATTTTAGCGTTGATGATACTGGCGGTTTCGCGCCCGCCGGTCAGCCCAATACTCCTTATGCCAGCGCCGAAAATGGCGGCACCTGCCAGCAGGCTTTTGTCATTATGATCTCCGATGGAGAATACAGTGACACGAGTACCATCACCAACGCGGAAGGAGACGGCCCTTTCGGGCCACCGTACCACGACAATCTGTCTTACACATTGGCCGATCTCGTCATGCATTATTACAATACCGATCTGGCCGCTGGTCTCGCTGACAACGTCCCGACCGATAGCAAGGACGGCAATAACCGGCAGCACATTGTCACCTATACGATTGGTTTTGGTGTGCAGGGAACCATTCCCATGAATGACATGAATAAGGACGGCATCCCAGATCCACCGGGCTGTACTTACGCCGAGAACCCCTATTTTATCAAAGAGAACTGTACCGTCATGCCGGCATGGCCGACGAACCTGAACATCACCAACGCCAGGGTCGATGATCTCTGGCATGCCGCCGTCAATGGCCATGGGCAATACTTTCAAGCGGCAAATCCAAAAGCATTGGTTGATGCCCTCTTTTCCATCGCCGCCGACATCAGCTCTCGACAGGCGATAGGCGCTTCCGCCGCCGTCAGCAGCGGCCAACTGAATGACAATACCACCGTCTATGTCGGTCGGTATAATGGCTATGAATGGACGGGTGACCTGTTCGCTTACACCTTCAAAAAAGACCTGAATGGCAACATCACCAACGAAGTGGACATGGATCATCCCAAATGGGGCGCGGCGGAGCAACTCGCATCCAACTCCAATCGGACGATTTTCACCAGCAATGGCGATGGCGTATGGCTTGATTTCACATCCACCACCACCGGTCTGAACAGCGCCAATTTCAGCGCGGGCCAGCGCCAGATGCTGGCAATTCCTGGTGGCGTTTTAACTTTTGATGACTCAGTTTCTTATTTCCGTGGGAAAAACAATCTTGCCGGTGTGCGTAAGCGTGGCGGCGACACCGCGGGTGACAATGTTTTGGGCGACATCATCCATTCCGCGCCGGTGCTGGTACGTGCCACCGCCACGGATAAGACCGTCGGCACCATCTATGTCGGCGCCAATGATGGTATGCTCCACGCTTTCGATGTGCAAACCGGGGCCGAGCGTTTCGCGTTTATCCCCAGTTTGGTGCATGACCATCTGGTTGATTTGAGCAAGCCAGATTATTCACACCGTTATTATGTTGACGCCAGCCCGGTGGTCGAGCAATTGGCCTTTTTCAATAGCGCCGGGTCACGGACTAACAATATGTATCTCCTGGTCTCCGGCCTGGGACGAGGCGGCAAAGGCTATTTCGCCCTCGATGTCAGCAAGGCTGATTCCGTGAACAATGCGGTCGGTACAACTTCCATGGTGAAATGGGAGTATCCGAGCCGTTCGATGAGCGTGACCGGCCTCGATACCAATGGTGATGGCCGGGTTGAAACCAACACCGCCGCGGTTGGTAACCCTGGGTCGTATACATACCGATACGAGGCCGCCAACAGCGATGGGCGTGATAACGATGGCGATGGCGTGATAGACGAAGCCGACGAAAAAGCGCTCTACATTTATGACGGTGACACGAAAGTCGGCCTCGCTTACCGAGACGATGACCTTGGATATTCGTACAGTATTCCGGTTGTCGTCCGTTGCTATCTGAGCGCGAACAAAGCCATACCGACTGGCGACAATGATCATCCCTGGGTGGTGATTTTTGGCAACGGCTATGACAGCTACAACGGCAAAGCGATACTGTACGTGCTGGATGCCTTAAGCGGCAAATTGATTAGAAAAATCGATACCGGTGTCGGTGGGGAACCGGATCGGCCCAAAAACGGACTGTCGTCTCCAGCCGTCGTCGATGTCGATAACGATAACAAGGCGGATTTCGCCTATGCTGGTGATCTGCGCGGCAACTTGTGGAAGTTCGATCTTCGCTCCAACGATCCCGCCAAATGGCGCGTCGCCCATGAAGATTCCGCCGGTCAGCCGCAACCGATGTTTACCACCACGCCGAGTCCTAGCGAAATCGGGCAACCGATCACCACGCTGCCGCAGGTGGTGCGTCATAACAAAAAATCCGGTTATATCGTGTTGTTTGGCACCGGCAAATTTCTCAATGAGACCGACCGCTCCGACAACAGCGTGGAAACCCTCTTTGGCGTTTGGGACAATGACGCCACGCTTGCGGACACGGACCATGTTGACAACGATCAAGATGGCATCGTTGACGAACCGGGAGAAATGCAAATTGACCGGCAAAAGTATTTAGGAGTGTGGAGCCGGGGAACAAACAGCTTTTCCAATCACACTGGTAATCTGCTCAAGCAGGGAGTGCTGCTGCAACAAACAATGCAGGTGACAAATACCGAGTCGGGTCAAACCAGCGTTGCTACCCTTCGTATCACCAGTGCCAATTCCCGCACCGCCCAAGGCTGGTGGAGCGCTGACAACCTCAGCGGTTATATGGGTTGGTACCTCGACCTGCCTGGCCGGGGAAATATTGACGCCGCAAATGGCATCCAAAAGACTAACCCAAGCACCGATTCCGCCGAACGGGTAGTAAAAGACTTAATCATCCGCGATGGCAAAGTAATCACTGTTACTTTTATCCCCAGCGATAGCGAATGCGCCGCCGGGGGGTATTCCTTCTTGATGGAATTGTCGGCCTTTACCGGCGACCGACCCTCTACCGTCCAACTGGACATCGACGGGGATGGCAAACTCACGGCAAACGATCTGGTTGCTTATGGCGATGGGAAGTATGCCGTATCCGGATATGGCATCGCTGGCATGGCCAGCCCCCCCGCATTTACCGGCGGTGGCCAAGGGGACAATGGCCCAGAAACGGAGACCAAACTGATAACCAGTTCCTCTGGAGTCATGCACTCCATTAGTGAGGCCAAAGAACCCAGCATCGGCTATTGGCGGGAAATGACCAACGATTGATTGTGGAACAAACCCGTTTCACGCCACAATGCGCACAAATTGCCGGGCGTGAAACGGGTAAATATCGAGCGCCCGCTTCATGAAAGGCTGCAAACGAGGAAGGTTGTCTTTGAGTTCGTAAAAATATACCCGTATGGAGGCAAATATGTTCAGGAGGCATAATACCGTAGCGTTCATAATGGCAATGATTCTTTTGGGAATACCAAATGTTAACGCCACCGCTAGTATGGGAGGAAATACCGGGCGCGCCTCCACCGCCGCCGGCACAGCCAGTTCTCGGGACCTTGAAGGAAAGATTACCCAAATTGATCCGGAGAAAATCATTATTGATGGAGCATCTTTCTCCTATGAATGGAAGGTCAATCCTGATTTCGCTCCAATTGCCTTAGAAAATTTTTCTCCTGGAGATCATGTTTTCTTTCAGGTCAACAAACAAGGCAGGATTACTAAAATAGTGTCCGCCACCTCACCGCAGGAACCGACGACACCATCGGCGAATGGCTCATCGGAAAAATCCGGCCCGCGGCCAGCCAATAATACGCCAGCTCGTTCCGCCCCGGTCAAAAAACAAAACGGGGTGTGGACGAACTGACAGACCAATCCATCCGCCATCCGCCGCCCTGTTCCCGATTTTCATTTCGGGAGGGGCGGTTTTGTTGTGACATTTTCACCACTCGGCGCCGATACTGGTCAGGTTGGCGATAATGCGCTGGTTGGCCTGAAAAACCTGAGGATAGGCGAGGAAGGGCAAGACTCGCGGGTAGGAGGCGACGAAGCGCCCCATCAGCGATTGCAGCCGTTTCTTCAGGGCGTCGTAACGCGGCGGGATGGCCTCTTCGGCCTCCATGCCCGGATGCTGGCGCGACAGCCGTTGGATTTTCGGGGCGATGGCGTCCATGGCGTCGGCCAGTTTGTTCATTGCCTGGGCAATTTCGTCGGGGTCGTTCGAGGTCTCGGCCACCTTTAGATAATGCTCCATCACCGGGAGGCGCGGCTGTAAAAGCGCCGCCGCTTCATCGTAGTGGTCGCCCGCCGCAAGCCAGCCGGGCGACAGCAGCAAAGTCAAAACAACCGTTGCCAGAAAACGCATACTTCCTCCAATTGGTAAATTATTCACGCCGACCAGCCAAGCGCCACCGACCAACTGCCGGGACCGACATGGGCACCGGTGGTGAGCGACAGCGGCACGATATGGATTTCCGCCTGTGGATAAAACGATTTGACCAGAGTTGGCAAGGTTGCCGTCAGCCAGTCCCGGTTGTCGGTGTATTGCAACAAAATGAGTGGCGTTGCCGGCTTATTCCCAGCGACCCTATCGAGCAACCGCGCTTTGAGAAAAGCCAGTTGGCCGTCGCGACCGCGGACCAGACCCAGTTTGCGCACGCCCTCCGGCATCGGGCTGATAATCGGTTTCAGGCCGAAAATACCCGCGAAAAATTCCCCGGCCCGCGAGACGCGGCCACCGGCGGCAAGAAAAGCGAGCGCGTCGATGAAGAGAAATTCCTCACACAAAGCGCCGCAACGCCGGGCGTATTCGGCAACATTTTCGCCGCCACCAGCCGCGTAACGGGCGGTCAAAATCGCCATCACCGCCAGCCGCCCGGAAGCGGCGCCGCTATCGACAACGGTCAATGCCACGCCCGCCGGATCGTTTTTTTGCCAGTCGAGCGCCATCTGATAGTTGCCGGTGTAGGCCGAACCAACGGCCAGGTACAGGCAATGACCAGCGCCACAGCATTCGGCAAGCTGACTGTCGCGCGCCACCCGCGCCGCCTGCGCCGTGCTGACCCTTTCGCCTAGACACATCCACCGGTAGAGTTCCGCCGGATCGACTTGACTTTCCGGCCATGCCTGACCAGCGATAACAATCTGGCTGTCGAAGAGGATGATTCCTTCTTGTTCGGCCAGCTCACGGGGCAGTGAGCCGGCGGCGTCGGTGATGACGCGGACGGCTCCTGTATGACGATGCGGGCTGTTCGGTTGGCCGCTCGGCAAGCTGTTCAAGGTGCCGCTCAGTGGACTGTCTTTCCAGGAGACGATGCGACCGATTTCGCTGAGACGCGCCCGCAGCACCTCCGGCTCGTCGGTGTGGATATGCAGCTTCAGGTAATCGTTTTCCGGCCACGCCACCAGACTATCACCAAGCGCATCCAGGATTTCCGGTTCTGGTAAGGCGCCGCCGGTATCCAGCAAAACGTCGATGCAAAAACCGCTTTCCTTTACTGGCCGATAGCTGTCCGCCACCGTCAAGAGACCTGGGAAAACCGCGTCGAGGGCTTTTTCCTCACTGCTGTCGCTAGTCAGATAACGGAAAAAGCCGGCAAAAAAGATGTACATGGCCAGGGCGCCGGCATCGACAACGTCGGCGGCGCGCAGTTGCGGCAAGAGCCCGACGCCACGCACAACTTCCGCCGCCAAAGCGGCCAAAAGTTTCGGGCACAAAACCGAGCTATCGACAGCATCGACAGGATATGTCCGTAGCAGCGTCGGCAGCCGGGCGAAAATATCCAGCATAGTGCCTGGCTTCGGTTCAGCGACGGCCTGACGCGCTTTGGTGGCACCAGCTTCGGCCCGTTCCGGCAAATCAGCCAGCCCTTGCGCCTGCATGAATTCGCTGAAAAAAGCGGCGGCGATATTGCCGGAGTTGCCGCAGGCCGCCCGTAAGAGCGCGGCGGCCCTGGCTTTTTTATCATCCGGCCCAGCCGTTAGCGCCAGCGGTGCCAGGCTGACGCGCAGATTGGCGCCAGTATCGCCATCTTTGACCGGAAAGACGTTGATGGCATCGCACAGCGCCGCCTCGGTGACGAGGGCGGCATAACCGGCGGCGAAAGCGGCATCGAGAGAAGCATTCATACTGTTAACAAAGACATACAATTTCGCAATCCAGGGGCCAGATTACAGGAAAGACTTCCTGGCACCTGTCTCCTGGCACCTGATTCCTGTTTCCCGCCATCAATACGCCCCCTTGCTTTTGAAGAGCGCCACCACGGTTTTGACGATGATTTTCATGTCCGTCCACAGCGAGGAATTGAGGATATACCAGTCGTCGAGGCGCACCCGCTCGTCATAGTCGTCGGTGTCCGAGCGCTTGCCAACCTGCCACGGACCGGTGATGCCCGGCTTCATCGAACAGTAGAGGCCGGCGCTGTTTTTGTAGTATTCGCGCAGCTCACGCCCAACGATCGGCCTGGCCCCGACCACACTCATATCGCCCTTCAGGACATTGATGAACTGCGGCAATTCATCGAGGCTGGTACGGCGCAGGAAACGGCCCATCCGGGTGATGCGCGGGTCGTCCTTCAGTTTGAAATGCTTTTCCCACTCTTCCTCTAACGTCGGGTCGCTGGCCAGCAAAGCGGCCAGCTCCTGGTCGGCGCCGACGCGCATGGTGCGGAATTTCAAGCACTTGAATTTACGGCCACGAGTGGTGATCCGCTCATGGGCGTACAGCATCGGGCCGCCGTCGCCGAGTTTGATCAAGAGGGCGATAACCAGCATCAAGGGCGAAGCAAGGAGCAGCGCCAAGAGGGAAAAAACCACGTCGAAGCCGCGTTTCCAGTCGCTGTGCGGGTTGAAGTTGAGGATCAGGAGTTTGCCCAGCGATTGGATTTCGGCGTGGTGCAGGCCATAGAGATACAAGTCGGGGATCAGATAGACTCTCGCCCCCAGCGAGCGGCACTCGCGCAGGATGGAAAAAATCTTTTTTTCCGCCCGCATCGGCAAAGCGATGTAGACATAATCAATATCGTTTTTGCTTAAATAATCGGCAATGTCGCGGATACGCCCCAAGACTGGCCGACCGGCCACGGTCAGCGGATGGTCATCATCGAGTTTGTCATCGAAAAAACCGACGACATCGATGCCGGCCCAAGGCAGCGATTCCACCTCTTTCAGCAGTTGCCGGCCCAGGTCGCCGGCACCGGCGACGACGGCGTGCCGTCGGTTTTTGCCGTTTCTACGGAAGAAACGCAGGGCCTTTCGCGCAACCAGATGGAGGATAAAGATCAAGACCGGCGTCATGATCATCCAAACCATGAACACGACGCGGGAATAGGCCTCGGCAATCTTGAACAGGAAGAAATAGAACAGCAGCAAACCGAAAACAGCGCTCCATGCTTTCAAAAGGCAAATCAATTCCGAGAAAAAACTCCAGCCTCGCCACGAGCGGTACAGTTGAAACGACTGAAAGCTGATGAAGCAGGCAAAGAAAACGATCCAGCAGATGCGCGTATAGTGGATGCTCCACGGCACCTGATACCAGAAAACCAGGGCGGCCAGCAGGCCAACGGCAAACAGACAGTCAAAGAGATGGAGCAAGCGGGCAAAGAGCGGGCTTTGTTCCCGCAGGGTGGTCGAAAGCATCGTGCTGTCAATAAAAAGGATTGGTCAGCGCCACCAGCGGCGGTTCATACTCAAAAGGCGGCACAGGCGGCGGGGAATCAGGCGATAGCGACATCCCAACAGATAGCCACAGGTCTTGGCGCCGTTGCGGCAGACAGTGGCCGCGAGCGTACCAATTTTTCCGGCGCGAAGCAATTCCCATGACTGTTCGAGGATAAAACGTTTGCCACGGCCCGACGGCTGGCCGAAAACGGCGAGCAACCAGGCTTCACGGGCGTGGAAGACACCGATGTCGAACGAGCGGCGGAATTCCTCGCCGAGCGTATAGTTATGACTATGCTCGACCGCCGCTTCGGCGGCGTAAGCAATACGGAAACCGGCTTTGAGCAACCGGGCGACGGCCAGGGCGTCTTCGGCGAAGATGGCGCTGTCGCCAAACCAGCCGATTTGTGCCAAGGCGTTTTTGCGCCAGGCAGCAAAGGAATTGGAGCAAAAGATGGTGGCGAAACCGAGACGCTCGCGGTCGGCAAACGAACGGACTTCCGAGAGCGGCGGATAGTTGAAATCACGCAAGAAACGGGCGCTGGCGCTGGCATCCGGGGCGGCAAGCTGCCTGCCGTAGGCGCAGCCAATGTCATCCGACTGAAGCAGCGCGGCGACCAGGCATTCGACAGCGCGGTCATCCACAGGAATGGCGTCGTGGGTCAGGAAAAGGACGATGTCACCTTGTGCTGCTCGAGCCATGCGGCTACGGGTGCCAGCATGATCGAAATCGCCCTCGGCGATGGTGACCACTTTGGCCCCATGCCGCCGGGCAATCTCCGGCGTATCATCGGTCGAAGCCGAATCCCAAACGACAATTTCGAGCGGCTGTAAGGTCTGGCTGGCCAGGCTCGTCAAAAGCCGCTCCAGCGTGGCGGCGGCGTTTTTCGTCGGAATCAGCACGGAAACCGTGGTCATATCTTCCCCCAACGCACCAAAGCATATTTTATCAGCGCCCATAGCATGTACGGTGAAGGATGGCGGCGGTAGAGCAAAATTTCGCTTTTCGCCGCTTCAAGGCGCAGGAGATGCGGCACCATCTCCCGTTTTCGCCAGCCACGGCCATGAAAAGCGTGGAGTTCCGGCGTGAACAGAATCCGCCATCCGGCCCGGTACAGACGCAGACACAACTCGATGTCTTCTTTGTAGAGGAAAAACTCCGGCGCAAAAATATCCGGCCAGAACGGGCGCAGCGCCCGCCAGCGGCAAAAGAGCAAAGCGCCGCACAAGGCCGGAACAAAAGCCGCCGGGCGCTGTACCTCAGCCAAAGCCCGGCCCTGGTCACGGTCATACCAACGACCATAGCAGGCGCGGAAAATACCAGTGGAGTCATAACGCCCGCCGGCTTCGCTCGTGGTGAAATCGTAGCTTTCAAGCACACCGCCCACCACGGCGACATCGGGCCGGGACCGCAAAATGGCCAACGCCTGGGCCAGATAATCTGGCGGCAGGATCGTATCCGGATTGAGGAAAACCACCATTTCCATATGCGATGGTAGATGTCGCGCTGCCAGGTTGTTGGCGGCGGCGAAGCCGATATTTGCCGCCAAGGTCAGCGTTATCGGATAGACTGCCGCCAGCTCGCATAAATAGCCATTGTCATCGGAGCCGCTATCGACAATATGGATCGTGTCGGGCGGTCTAGTTTGCCGAGTCAGGGCGGCGAGACAGTGGGGCAGCATGTCCTGAGAATTGTGGCTGACGATAATCGCCGCGATGCTCATCGTTTTTTTCCGTTGGAGGAATTTTTTGTGACCAGTCCCCATCTTCGCGTCCTGGTGCTCGCGCCGCAACCTTTTTTCCAGAATCGCGGCACGCCAATCGCCATCCGACTGTTAGTCACCGAACTGGCCGCCCTCGGCCACGAGGTGCATCTGCTCGTCTTCCATGAGGGCGAAGATGTCGCTCTGCCCGGCGTCACCCTACACCGCAGCGCTAAAATGCCCGGCCTCGGCCCGATCCCGCCGGGTTTTTCTTTCGGCAAAATCCTTTGCGATCTGACGCTTTTTGCCAAAGCCTGCGCCCTGACTCGCCGTATTCATTTCGATGTTGTCCACGCCTGCGAAGAGGCGGCTTTTCTGGCGCGGGCGCTGAAAATTGTCTTTGGTGTTCCCTATATTTACGACATGGATTCGTCGCTGCCGGTGCAGCTCATCGACAAGATACCGTTCTGCCGCCATTTTTCCGGACCGCTTGCCGCCTGTGAAAAGATGGCGGTGCGCTCAAGCCTCGGCGTCGTCGCGGTGTGTGAGGCATTGGCCGACATCGCCCTAGGTTATGCTCCCGATAAAACGGTGACGCGCCTCGAAGACATCAGTTTGCTGGAAAATGCGGCGGAAGATGCGGCGGTGGAAAACTTGCGCGAATTGTATCACTTGGCAGGGCCGCTGTTTCTCTATGTCGGCAATCTCGAAAGCTACCAGGGCATCGGCCTGATGCTCGCCGCCTTGCGCCTGGCCTGCGAACGAGGCTGTCCCGGCAGCCTGGTCATCATTGGCGGCAACGACGCGGCCATCGCCAGCTACCGGCGGCAGGCCGAAGAAATGGGCGTCGGCGCTCGCGTCATCTTCCACGGGCCGCGCCCGGCGGCGCTGCTTGGCGGCTATCTGGCCCAGGCCGATATTCTCGTCTCGCCGCGCACGCAAGGGAATAACACGCCGATGAAGCTCTATTCCTATCTCGATGCTGGCAAAGCCATCCTCGCCACCAATCTGCCGACCCATACCCAGGTGCTGGATGAGAGCTGCGCCTGCCTGGTCGAAGCGGATGCCGAGTCGATGGCCGCTGGCATGGCACGGCTGGCTTATTCGCCGGATGCGCCGGAATTGCGCCAGCGACTCGGCGCGCACGGGCGGCAAGTGGCGCGGGCGAACTACTCGCTTGCCGCCTTCCGCCGCAAGTTGGCTGGCTTTTACCAGGAAATCGGCGGCCTGCTCGCGTCAAAAGGTTAAAGGGGCTAAAAGGGCCAAGGCGACATCGTGCGCTGTCGCCGTTGCCGGCCAAAACTTGCCAACCTTTTACCAACCGTGGTACATTCGCGCTTGGGTCAGCGTTTTGTTGGTGGCGCCGGCGACTGATTTCCCTGTGTCGCCAGCATTTCCCGGTCGCTGTCCGGGTCTCTCAACATGGAATCCCGTCAGCGGCGCTTGGCATGGTTTTTCAGGCCACACAGAATCCACGCTGCCGCTGCTCACAAAATGGCATGACAAAAACTCCCCGCAAGGCTCCGCCTTCTCCCCCAAAAAATTACGCCCGCGGCACGGCACAGGAGCGGCTTCAGCAATTCTGGGATGTCTTCGGTAAAGAAGACACGGTGCTGGTCGTCATCAACGCCGACCCGGACGCCTTGGCCAGCGCCATGGCCGTCAAGCGCCTGTTGCGCTACCGCGTCAAAAACGTGGTCATCGCCCATTCCAACGAAATCCGCCGCATGAACAACGTCACCATGGTGCAACGGCTGAAGATTCCTCTGGAGCGGCTCGGCAGCGTTAAGACCAGCGATTTTTCCAAGATCGTCATGGTCGATTCCCAGCCCAACCACCTGCCCTGTTTTGAAAAACTGAAGATCGACGCCGTCATCGACCACCACCCGATCGTCGTCGAGTGGCTGTTTCCCTTTGTCGATATTCGCCCGGATTATGGAGCGACGGCTTCGATCATGGTCGAATACCTGCTCGCCGCCGACATCAAATTATCCACCAATTTGGCGACGGCGCTGTTCTACGCCATCAAGGTCGATACCAGCAATTTCGAGAAAAGTTCCCTGCTGGCCGACGGCATCGCCTTCCGCTACCTGTTCGACTTCGCCAACCGCGACCTGGTGCGCAAATTCGAACTCACCGACCTGCGCCGCTCCGAGCTGCGCTATTTCACCATCGGCCTGAAAAACCTGAAGTATTCTAAAAGGCGCTACTATTCGCACCTCGGCAAGGTGTCAAGCCCGGATGTTCTGGTCATCGTCGCCGACTTTCTCAACCACGTCGGTGAAATCGACTGGGTTTTCGTTTCCGGTCTTCATAACGAAAAGCTGGTTGTTATTTTCCGCTGTGACGGCTATCGTAAAAATGCAGGCAAATTGGCGATACGCAGCTTCGGCTCGCTCGGCTCGGCGGGCGGCCACAAGCAGGCGGCCAGGGCGGAAGTGCCGTTGAAAAATCTCAATATGGGAGAAAAAGAGTTCACCTCCGAATCACTCAGGCGGCTGATCATGCGCCATATCTGACCAATCCTTCTACAATCAGGTGCCGGATGCGTAAAACGACGACGTTAGCGATGATTCTGGCGGGCGGACGGGTTGACGAGTTGAATGTCCTGACCCTGTACCGACCGAAATCGGCCTTGCCCTTCGGCAGTTTCGTGCGAGTGATCGATTTTCCTCTCTCCAACCTGATGAATTCCGGCATTGAGCGCGTGGCCCTTTTGAGCCAATACCGCAGCTATTCCCTGATCAATCATATCGGCACCGGCGCCGCCTGGGACATGCTGGGGCGCAACCGCGGCATCTCGATCCTGCCGCCCTATACTGGCAGCGAGCAGAACAATTGGTATCGCGGTTCCGCCGACGCCATCTATCGCAATATCGACTTCATCAAATACGTCGCCCCCGACGAGGTACTGATCCTCTCCGGCGATCATATCTACAGGATGGATTACCAAAAGATCATCGGCTACCACCACGAAAAAGATGCCGACCTGACCATGGTATTCATCCGGGTGCCACTGGAAAAGGCGCACCGTTTTGGCATCGCGGCGCTGAATGACGAGGACGGCGAGCGCGGTGGCCGGGTCACCGGCTACTGGGAAAAACCAGCGCAGCCGGTATCCGACTGGGCGTCGCTCACCGTCATGCTGTTCAAGCCAGAGGTGCTGTACAAATTTTTGCGGGAAAACCAGGATCAGGAATCCTTCGAGTTTGGTGGCGACATCATCCCGGCGATGATGGCGGCGGGATTCAGGATCTATGGCTACAAATTCCGTGGCTACTGGGGCTATACGCGGACGGTGGACGAATACTGGCAATCGAATATGGATCTCTTGGGCGAAAAGCCTTTGATCGACATGGAAGCCTGGGGGCTGCGCACCAACCTCGATCATCGCGGTATCCGCGACTTTCAGCCGAACATTATCGGCGATTCCGCCCATATCGAAAACAGCTTGATCTACAACGGCTGCCGCATCGAGGGCACAGTGCGCAACTCGATCATCTCACCCGGCGTCGTCGTGGAAAAGAACAGCGTCGTCGAAAATTCGATCCTGTTTTTCAACAGCCACATTGGCCGCGACTGCCTGCTCAGCAAAGTGGTCGCCGATGCCGATTGCCATTTTCGCGACGGTGCGCGGGTCGGCGCCGAACCTGGCGCGAGCGCCACGCGAGTAACGGTGCTGGGCCAGGACAACGTCATCCCAGAAAATACTTTCATTGACCAGGGGGCGGTGATTTACCCGAAACTCGCCGAAACCGCCTGGAAACAGACCGTTGCCAGCGGGGAGGTGCTGCGATGAACGCCCGTTCCGATGCCTTGGTTCTTCTATTGGCTGGCGGCGTCGGCAGCCGCCTGAATATTCTGGTGCAGCATCGCGCCAAACCGGCGGTGCCTTTTGGCGGCATCTACCGCATCATCGACTTCAGTCTCTCAAACATCGCCAACTCCGGCCTGAAAAAGGTCGGCGTCCTCACCCAGTACAAGCCGCTGTCGCTGATGAGCCATCTCGACTCCGGCGAGGCCTGGGATCTGAATGGCCGCTCGCGTGGCGTGAAAATCCTGCCGCCACGCACCGGTGCCAAAGATTCCGACTGGTATCAGGGCACCGCTGACGCGGTGCGACGCAACATCGACTTCATCCGCGCCAACCCCAGCGACGAAGTGCTGATCCTGTCCGGCGACCATATCTACCATATGGATTTTACCGCCATGCTCGCCTTTCACCGCGCCAAAAACGCCGATGTGACGGTGGCGATGATGGTGGTGCCGAAGAGCGAAATCCATCAGTTCGGGGCGGCCATCGTTGACGACGAAAAACGCATCGTCGAATGGGAGGAAAAACCACAGGTGCCGCGCACCGATCTGGCCTCGATGGGCATCTATGTGTTTGACCGGCGCTATCTGCTCGATGTCCTGGAGCACAACCGGGCCAGCGTCGATTTCGGTATGCACGTGCTGCCACGCGCCATCGCCCAGCACGACGCTTACGCCTATCCCTTTACCGGCTACTGGCGCGATGTCGGCACCATCCAGGCCTATTGGGAAGCGAACATGGATATTCTGAACCATGATTCAGGGATTTCGCCACAAGCCTGGAAAATCCATACCAATATCGAAGCCGAGAACCGCCCCGCCGACCGACCGCCGGCGCGTTTCGGCGCCAAAGCACATTTGCAAAAGTCCCTGATTTCCACCGGCTGCGTCATCAACGGCAGCGTCACCAATTCCGTGCTGGCGCCGGGCGTTGTCGTCGAAGAGGGAGCGGTTGTCCACGATTCCATTCTCTTCGCCGACTGTGTGGTCAAGAAAAACGCCACCGTTGACCTGGCCATCTGCGACAAGAGTGTAATCATCGGCGAAAAGACCGTGGTTGGCCTCGGCGAGAGAGAGTCGGCGGGAAAAAACCACCAGCATCCGGAACATCTTTACAGCGGCATCACCTTGATCGGCAAACGGGCCACCATCCCCGCCGGCGTCACCATTGGCCGCAACTGCGTCGTCCACCCCTATTCCGACGAATCGGCTTACACCAGCCGGAACCTCGAAGACGGCGTTACCTTGCATCCGGATGGGGAAATTTGTTAGTAGCCGACAAAAAATTCGGGGCGGTCATCACCGTATATGGTGACGCCGCCCCGGAAAAAATCAGGCTCAGACAGGAAAGCCGGAAAATTATTTGCCCGGCGTTGCCGGTGGTTGTTGTTTACCTTCCGTCTGCCGTTGCTTGTGAGCCGCGGCTTGTCGTATCTGTTCCAGCTTGGGAATCACAACCAGGCAGCGCTGGTACACCTTTTGCGACAAATCTTTCAGCGCCTGATCAATGGCTTTGCTCTCGTTGTCGCGGGTGACGGAGGAATCGGTGGAAATCAGATAGTCTTCACTGAGAACGTGGTTCGGCTCTTCCAAAAGCACCGCCCCCGATACCAAATCTTTAAGAATGTAGCGCACGGTCAGATACATCCGTCCTTGGACGGCGATATTGTTCGAGCCATACGCGCGGCTGGGGATTTGCAGCGACTTGATTTCGCCAGCCAGAATCAGGTCGGCTCCTTGCTGCTCGGAACTGACATGCAGCGCGCTGGAATTCTGGAACCAGCGCACCAAACTTTGGTAGAGCCTGGTGTTAATTCCCAACTCGTTGGTGCGGTTTCTCCATTCAGTGATATAGATGGTTCGGTTGGGCCCGCTATAGACATTGGGGTTGTGATAACCGCAGGCGGCGGCAAGCAGCACAGCGGCGAGCAAGGTACAGCGAATTGCGGTCTTCAAGGGAAAATCCTCCAGGCTGAATGCGGTGCCAACGGTCACAAGACCGATCGGACGATACTCTCAGAGCACAATATTCACAAGTTTCTTCTTGACGACAATAGTCTTTTTCACCGTTTTGCCGGCGATGGCGCGCACGACGTTTTCATCGGCCAGGGCCATGGCAACCAGGCTGTCATCGTCGATGTCAGCCTCGACCGACAGGCGCGACCGCACCTTGCCCAACACCTGGACGACGATGGTCAGCCGTTCTTCCTGGGCCAGGGCCTCATCCCAGACCGGCCAGGGCTGGGCGGGAATATCCCCCTCCTCGCCGAGAGCTTGCCACATCTCGGCGCAAAAGTGCGGCGACATCGGCGACAGCAGCAAAAGGATCGTCTTCATCGCCTGTCGGCGCCAATACAGCGGCAGTAACGCCTCCTCGTTCAGGCTATTGAACAACTCCATGACAGCGCTGATGGCGGTATTGAAATGGAAATTGCTCTCGATGTTTTCCGTCACCCGTTTGATCGTCTGATGGATGCGGCGTTCCATGGCCTTTTCAGACTCGTCCGTAGCCGCCTGCCCGGCCAGCGGCCTGTCGCCCAAAACCAGCGTGTAACGGTACAGGCGGTTCAAAAAACGCGACGCCCCTTCCACCCCTTTGGCGTTCCATTCCAGGTCGCGTTCCGGCGGCGCCGCAAACAGGCTGAACAGGCGCACGGTGTCGGCGCCGTATTCGCCGATCAGCTTATCGGGATCGACGACATTGCCCTTCGATTTCGACATCTTGGCGCCGTCTTTGATCACCATGCCCTGGGTTAAAAGATTGGTGAACGGCTCGTCGATAGTCAGATAGCCAAGATCGCGCATCGCCTTGACAAAGAAACGGGAATAGAGCAGGTGCAAAATGGCGTGTTCGACGCCGCCGATATACTGATCGACCGGCAGCCAGTAGGCGGCCTTGTCTTTGTCCACCGGGCCGTCTTCATAGCGCGGACTGGTGAAGCGGGCAAAATACCACGACGATTCGACAAAGGTGTCCATGGTGTCGGTCTCGCGACGGGCCGGCTGGTCGCATCGCGGACAGACGGTGGCGATGAATTGCGGGCGCTGATGCAGCGGCAGGCAGGCATCTTTGGTCTCGCCGGCATCGCCTGGCAGTTCGACCGGCAGCTCGGCCAGCGGCACCGGCACGGCGCCGCAACGGTCGCAGTGGACGATCGGAATCGGCGCCCCCCAGTAGCGCTGGCGCGACAGGCCCCAGTCACGCAGGCGATAGGTGGTTTGGGCGTGACCAAAACCTTTTTCACTGGCATAGGCGATGATCGCCTGTTTGGCCGGTTCCGACGCCATGCCGGAAAACGGTCCAGAATGGGCGAGGATGCCGGGGCCGGTCGTGGCTTCGGCCATGTTTTCGTCAAGGCTCAGGCCTTCCGGCATCACCACCGGTTTGATCGGCAGGCCATAGACCTTGGCGAAGGCGAAGTCGCGCTCGTCATGGGCCGGCACGGCCATAACGGCGCCGGTGCCGTATTCCATGAGGACAAAATTGGCGACATAGATCGGCACTTTGTCTCCCGTGAACGGATTGACGCAGTAGCGCCCGGTGAAAATCCCCTTCTTCTCCGGTTCCTCGCCGTAATTCAGTTGCTGCTTCTCGGTGGTGACCGCTTCGATGAAGGCACGGACAGCCTTCTCCTCCGGCCTCCCGGCCAGAAGCGTCTCGATGAGCGGATGCTCCGGCGCCAGCGACATGAAGGTAATGCCGAAAACCGTGTCGGGCCGCGTGGTGAAGATGGTGATGGTGGCGTCGCTGTCACACACCTGAAAACCGCAGGCCATGCCGGTGGATTTGCCGATCCAGTTGCGCTGCATGGTTACGACCTTTTCCGGCCAGCCGGAGAGCTTATCAAGGTCGCGCAGCAGTTCCTCGGCGTAAGCTGTGATGCGGAAGAACCAGCCGCTCATGCGCCGCGGTTTGATCGACTGGTCACAGCGCCAGCAGCAGCCGTCGATAACCTGCTCGTTAGCCAAGACCGTCTGGCAGTGTTCGCACCAATTGACGGTAGTTACTTTTTGATAGATCAAGCCCTTTTCATACATTTCCAGAAACATTTTCTGCTCGTGGCGAAAATATTTCGGATTACAGGTGGCGATTTCCCGCTGCCAGTCGTAGGACAAACCAAGTTGCCGCAACTGCCCGCGCATGTAGTCGATGTTGGCATAGGTCCAGGTCGCCGGGTGCATATGGTTTTTCTCAGCCGCGCCCTCGGCGGGCAGGCCGAAGGCGTCCCAACCCATCGGATGCAGGACGTTGTAGCCGCGCATCCGTTTATAGCGCGCCACCACGTCACCGATGGTGTAGTTGCGCACATGGCCCATATGGATGCGCCCGGAGGGATAGGGAAACATCTCGAGCACATAGTATTTGGGTTTGGCCGTATCTTCATCGACGCGGAAGCTTTGTTCGGCCAGCCAGCGCCGCTGCCATTTTTCTTCGATGGCGCGAAAGTCGTATTTGACGGCTGCGCCTGTGGTTCTGCTACTCATGACGTTCTCCTGCGATATAGATTATCCGGTGAAACTCTCGGCGCTGATCTCCTGACCGCTGTAGGCCGGTGACTGGTTGAAACGCGCCGCGTCGTTAATCAGGGACGGATTTTCAAAGCGCGTCACCTCGCGGTGGAAGACCAGCCGGACGGTGCCGGTGGGGCCGTTGCGCTGCTTGCCGATGATGATGTCGGCAAAGCCGCGCTCCGGGTTGCTGTCGCTTTTGTTATAGACTTCATCGCGGTAGATGAAGGCGATGACGTCGGCATCCTGCTCGATGGCCCCGGATTCGCGCAGGTCGGCCAGCATCGGTCGTTTGTCGGTGCGGCTTTCGACAGCACGGTTCAATTGTGACAGGGCGATCACCGGCAGATTGTGTTCTTTGGCCACGGCTTTTAGCGAGCGGGAAATGTCACTGATCTCCTGGGTGCGGTTTTCCGCCGACCGGCCACTCATCAGTTGCAGATAATCGACAATCACCAGGCCAATCTTTTCTTTGGCGGCCAGGCGGCGCAGCTTGCTGCGCATTTCGAGCACCGAAATGGCCGGGCTGTCGTCGATGAAAATCGGGCTTTCCTCGAGCAAGGCCAGGGCGCGGGCCAGATTCGGCCAGTCGTCACCCTGCATGTTGCCGGTGCGGATATGCTGGGAATCGACATTGCCGACGCTTGAGAGCAGGCGCAGCGTCAGTTGCTCCTTCGACATTTCCAGGCTGAAAAGGGCGACACCGGTCTTTTCTTTCAAGGCGGCGTGCTGGGCGATATTCAGGGCGAAGGCGGTTTTGCCCATCGACGGGCGGGCGGCGACGATGATCAGGTCGGAGGGCTGCAGCCCGGCGGTCATCTTGTCGAGTTCCTTGAAACCGGTGGGCACGCCGGTAATCAGTTCCTTGCGCTGGAAAAGCCGCTCGACCTGGCGGAAGGCCTGTGGCGCAATATCTTTGACCGAGATGAACTGCTCGCCGCCGCGGCGCCCGGCAATATCGAAAATCGCCTGCTCGGCGTCATCGACCAGTTGGTCGATATCGTGCTGTTCCTCGTAGCAGCGGGCGGCAATATCGGTATTGACTTCGATCAGACGGCGCAGAATCGCCTTCTGGCGGACAATGCGGGCGTAGGCGGCAATGTTCGAGGCGACCGGGATACGCGAGGTGAGAAGCGCCAGATAACCGTCACCGCCGCTTTTGTTTTCGAGGTTGGTGGCGCGCAGATAATCGCCGACGGTCAGCGGGTCGATGCGCTCGTCTTTGTCAAAGAGCGTCAGCATCGCCTCGAAGATGACGCGGTGGGCGTCGCGGTAGAAATCTTCGACGCGCAGGATGTCCACCACTTCCGGCAGGGATTTTTCCCGCAACAGGATGGAGCCAAGCACGGCCTGCTCGGCTTCGGAATTCTGGGGCGGGATACGTCCGAGACGGGTCTGACCCAGCTGCTCCGCTGTGAAATCATCCATGGAAAAATCCGGAAAAAAACAAAAAACCGGCTGTCAGGCGCAAAACCCGGCAGCCGGTGAAAAACGCGGTCAGTTTCCTTCGGCGCGAACCACGGAGACCACCAGATCGGCGGTGGTCTGGAAGCCGACCTTCACCTGCACCGTGTGCTCGCCAATAGTCTTGATCGGCTCGGCCAGGACGATCTGCCTGCGGTCGATGGCAATGCCCCGTTCGCCCAAAAGCGCCGCGATCTCGACGTTGGTGACCGAACCGAAGAGACGGCCATCGTCACCGGCCAACTGGCTGACAGTCAGCGCCGCCTCGGCGAGACGAGCCACGAGCTGGTCGGCGATTCCCTTTTCTTTGGCCAGGCGGGCGGCAATGGCGGCACGGTTTTGTTCGAGTCCGGCCAGATTTCTTTCGGTGGCAAGAACCGCTTTCTTCTTCGGTAACAAATAGTTACGACCGTATCCCGGCTTGACGGCGACGACATCGCCTTCCCGGCCCAAGGTGCTGATCGTTTCACAGAGAATCAGTTTCATGGTTACTCCTTATCAAGGTTAATTCGTGGTTTGCGGCGGCCCAGGCGGCGGAAATCGGCCCAGACTTCGATCAGCCCCAACATGGCCAGCGCCAGGAGGCCAAACGACTGCGACACCACAAGAAAGATGAGCACGAACTGCGCCACCATCGGCATCCGGCGGCTATCGAAAAAAAACTTCATCATGGCCAAACCCTGCATGGCGTAAAGCACCACGACGAGGATCAGGCCGTTGATGGCGACCAGACCGGGCAAACCATCGAGAAAACGGCAACCCGCCACCAGGACAATGGCGACCCAGGCGAGGAAATCCGGTAAACGCCAGAGGCGGAAATCAATCCACCGGCGCGGTAAAGCACGCAGGCTCTCGACGGCGTTGCACAAAAGCATGGCGGCAAAAGGCGCCAAAAGCGCCGGCACCAGCATCATCGCCGGCAGAACCACCGGCACCAGCCGCGCCGCCTGGCCCAGGGTCTCCGTGACCATGGCCTGGGTCTCCTCGGAGGCGGCGCCGGCGGGATATTGAGCGGCTTCGCGCAAGGCGCTTTGCAGAAACAGCACCAGTGCCTGATAAATATTTTGTCCAGACAAAAGCGAAGCGGCGGCCAAGAGCGCCGCCCACAACAGGGCCAGCGTCAGCGCCGCCTTGCCAAGCGACAGTACCGGACCGTCGCCGCGGTCGGCGCTTTGCGCCAGGACGGCGCCAGCCACGAAAAAGGTCGCGGACAAAAGCAGGGCTGGCAGAGACGACAGCCACAGAGCCAGCGGCATAGCGAGCAGAACGGCACAGAGAACCACCCTTTTCCCGGTGAACAGCCCATGGCGGCTGCGCAGATACAGCGCCGCCGGCGTCAGCAGCAGACCCGCCAGTGGCAGGGCGAACAGCAGCGACAGGACGAAAATATCACGGAAAATCAGGGGCAGTTTGCCGTTATCCATGCCTTCCACGGCCAGTCTGTCCATCACCGGTCATTCCTGCGGATTCCCAGCGTAAGGCAAAAGGGCGATATGCCGCGCCCGTTTGATCGCCTCGCTCAACTGCCGCTGGTGGCTGGCGCAGGTGCCGATGATCCGCCGCGGAATGATTTTGCCACGTTCGGACACGAAACCGATCAGTGTTTTGGCATCTTTATAGTTGATGGTCAGCTCCTTGTCGGTACAGAAACGGCAGACCTTTTTCCGGGTAAACAGTTTTTTCGTTGGCTTACCTTGCATCTTTCCTTGCATATTTGGCTCCTTCTCGTAGATGGTGAATTTACTCGGCAACAGTCTCCGCCTCAGTCTCATCAGCCTCAGGCGGGGCCGCCGCGCTTTCGCTATTCTCGGCGTTTTCATCGCGCAGGAAGGCGGCGTTACGCTTGTCGCTATCGGCGATGGCGGCGGCCAGCGCTTCGGCGCCGATGTCGCCGGCCATCTTGACGGTGAGATACTTCAGCACGCCGTCGTCAATGCGGAACTTGCGCTCGATCTCGCTGACGGCGGCGGGAGTGGCGGCGTACTCATAGAAATAATACAGGCCCTGTTTTTCTTTCTTGATCGGATAGGCCAGATTCTTCATGCCCCAGCGGGCAAGGCTGATGACCGTCCCCTGGTCATCCTCGATAATCTTCCGCGTGTTTTCGACAATGGCATTGACCGCTTCCTCGCCAAGGCCGGGGCGGAAAATGCTGATCATTTCATACCTGCGCATGTGAATCCTCCTTATGGACTGTGATGCGTTCGTCCCTTCATCAGGGAAAAGAGGGAAAAAGGCCGGGAAACGGCCAGACTGGGCGTCGTGTTACCGGCGCACAAAAAATTTTGTATTATACCTTCAAACTGAAAATCCGTCAATCTCAGGGCTTTGATCTCAGGGCTTTGATTGTGTATCCGGCGCGCATTCATTCCCCCTGTTCGCTCCTATCCTGAAAAGGCCGTGGCGGTGTTTCGGAGACGCGGCGTTTTGCGGCTGGCCACTCCTTGTCTGAATCGTCAGGGATGGTGTCGGCGAGCGGCAC
>Ga0209629_10000078_pt1 | contig 42684 bp, 35 predicted proteins | sample TergutCu122P5_FD_187286 | JGI IMG/M metagenome (GOLD analysis project Ga0209629, IMG submission 187286) | Cubitermes ugandensis P5 segment gut microbial communities from Kakamega Forest, Kenya - Cu122 P5 (SPAdes) (version 2) | ecosystem: Host-associated > Arthropoda: Insects > Digestive system...
CTGCTTCCTATGGGGAGTGATTATGACGATCCTGCCGATTATGCGCCTCATCCGATTGGTCGCGCTTCCGTACTGGTTCCTGGCGTTGTTGTATGCGAATATGTATCTGTATGTTATCAGTCTCTGCGAGGGTTTCTACTTTAATCTTGAATGGTGGGCAAACTTCACGCATGTGATCTCCACAATGGTCGTTGCATCGATAATCTTCATCGCATTGTGTGCCGTGCAGGCCCGCTCGCCTTCGCATGTTACTCAGGGAACAAGGGGCGGCACCATACTGATGATGCTCATGCTGGCACTTAGCTTCGGAGCCGTTTGGGAAGTAATGGAAGGTATGACGGATATCCTCACTGGCATCGACTACATGTCGTACGGCGCACAGCATACGATGGGCAACCTTGCCGCGGATGCTTTGGGCGCGGTGTTTATGACGGGCATTGCGTGGCTGATGCTTGGCATCAGAACCCCAAAAGAGATCGCGATTATGGTGCGCCTTGGCAGAAAGCACATCGAACATTGATCGATCCGACTGCGCTGATCACAACAATTCCGAATATCTTCTTACGAACTGCCTCTTCACGATCGTTACAAGTACCATATATCCAAGTATCGTCAGCAGCAAGAGAGGATAGAACATTCCCGGAAGCGGCGACATGTTGAGGGCGTCGCCCACGGCCGTATACGGGATGACCGTGCCTACGGTGATCCCTATTGTTGTTCCGAGGAGGAGCGGCAGCGAAGCACGGCTCTGCAGGAAGGGGATCTTCGGCGTGCGGATCATGTGTACAACGAACATCTGCGTCCAAAGTGATTCGACGAACCATCCGGTCGTGAACAGCACTGCGAATGCCGCCTGCTGTTCGGCCCCGATAGCACCGTAGGCGCCGCCTATTGCCGCGGGGCATACAACGAAGAATAACAGAATATATGTGGTAATATCAAAAACAGAGCTGGTCGGGCCTATCCAAAGCATGAATCTGCTTATAGAAGAGGCGTCCCACTTCCTCGGGACCTTGAGATATTCCTTATCCACATTGTCCCAGGGGATCACAATACATGATATATCATAGATCAGATTGAGCATCAGTATCTGTATCGCTAGCATCGGCAGGAACGGCAGGAAGACGCTTGCGACCAGAACGGAGAACATGTTCCCGAAATTCGAGCTCGCGGTCATCTTGATGTATTTGATCGTGTTCGCATAGATTATGCGTCCTTCGATCACCCCTTTCTCAAGCACCATCAGGTCCTTCTTGAGCAGGATTATGTTCGCTGATTCCTTTGCGATATCAACGGCCGTGTCCACAGATATCCCGACGTCCGCCGCCTTCATGGCGGTCGCATCGTTGATCCCGTCACCCATGAACCCGACCGTGTGACCGTTTTTGCGAAGCGTTGTCACGATGCGCGATTTTTGATCGGGAGATAACTTTGCGAACACGTCCGACCTTTCGACAACTTCGCTGAGCGTCTTGTCGTCCATGTTCTCAATATCCGACCCCAGAGTGACCGTTTCGGAGAGTATGCCTATATGCTGGCATATGCACTTTGTGACCGCATCGTTGTCCCCGGTCAGCACCTTTACCCCTACGCCGTACTCGTTCAGAGAGCGTATTGCCTCTGCGGCACTCTTTTTCGGCGGGTCAAGGAAGGCCAGATACCCGATGAGCGTCATGCCTGTCTCGTCGTCGGAGTTGAATGTGCCTGCCGACGGCGGATTATTCTTATGGGCAAGTCCGAGCACCCGCATCCCGCCTCTGTTGTAGCCGTTGACCTTCTTCATTATCTCTTCCTTGAGACTGTTCGTCATTGGCTCCAACACACCCTTATATTCGGCATCCGAACATATCATCAGCATCTCCTCTATCGCACCCTTAGTGATAAGCTGGGTCTTACCTTTTCCATCTGATACGACGACGCTCATCCTTCTTCTGTTAAAGTCAAAAGGGATCTCGTCCACTTTTTTGTATTTCTCGAATACGTTCGACAGATTCTCGGCAATGGCGCGCTCTATAATCGCTATGTCCATCTGCGTCTTCAGGCCTGTTTGATAATAGCTGTTGAGGTAAGCATGACGCAATACTCGCAGATCCTCGTCGCCGTTTATGTTCAGATGGAGCTCCAATATTATCTTGTCATAAGTGAGCGTTCCTGTCTTGTCGGTGCACAGAATATCCATGGCGCCGAAGTTCTGGATGGAGTTCAGGTCCTTCACGATCACGTCTTTCTTTGACATGGAGACCGCTCCCTTTGCAAGGTTTGTGGAGACGATAAGAGGGAGCATTTCCGGCGTAAGGCCGATCGCAACAGACAAAGCGAACATAAGGGCCTGCGTCCAGTCCCCTTTTGTGAAACCGTTAATGAAAAGCACTATAGGCACCATCACCAGCATAAAGCGTATGAACACCCACGATACCGACGATACTCCTTTCTCAAAGCTTGTCGGCTCCTTCTTAGCGACGAGCTTTTTCGCTATTCCTCCGAATATTGTCGAATCCCCGACCGAACACACGATGGCTATGGCGGAGCCGCTCACAACGGTGGTCCCCATGAATGCCAAATTATCATAGTCAAGAGGATTCTTTGATAACTTTTCTGATATCTTCGAGAACTTTTCGACGGGCTCGCTCTCACCTGTCATCGATGACTGGCTTACGAAAAGATCCCTTGCTTTGAGTATTCGCACGTCGGCGGGTATCATATCTCCGGCAACAAGCCGTATTACGTCACCCACAACAAGCTCATCAATAGGTATCTCATGGTACTCTGAGGAGCCGCGGTAAGTTGCGATGGTGGTCTCGACCATCTCCGACAGTTTGTCGGCGGCCTTGTTGCTCCTGCCCTCCTGGATGAACCTGAGCGTTCCGCTTAACACGACCATGACGGTTATAATGGAGACGGTCGGGATGTCCCGTTCCGTAACGAAAGATATCACCGCAAGGACGATGAGGACCATTGTGAATGGGCTGACGAACGCCCCGAACAACTGCACGGGTACGGAGGTCCTTTTTGCCTTTGTAATCACGTTCCTTCCGTACTTGTCGCGCGAGGCCTCTACCGATTCTTCCGTGAATCCGTCAAAAGTGTTTCCGTACTCGCTCAGAACATCGTCTGGGGTCTTATGCGCCGCAGAGAGGAGATTCTTGTTTGATCCCGCTTGCGTAGCGGTCTTGGCAATAGTTTTCCTCCCCAGCATTCAGACTCCTCCCTTTTTGAACGCACCTCGTGTGTGTAACCCTGTATTCCCTGAACATATATACGCTCTCTGAGCCGATGTGGCACGTGCTCTGGAAAGATTAATCATCGATGTTACATTTATCCTGTCTGGGCACACATTTTGGACGCGATACTTGTTACGGCGGCAGTATTCCTCTTCACTTACGCTCTTATTTCAATGGGTAACGTTCCTAAGTTAAGGATCAACCGCGGTCTTGCGGCGGCTCTGGGCGGCATCCTGCTGATCCTGCTCGGCATAGTTCCGATCTTCGATGTGCTCGGTCTCATTAATTTCAACGTGATCTTTCTTCTGCTGGGCATGATGATGCTCGTTGCGGGCCTTGAGTTCTCCGGATTTTTCCACATTGTTTCCAACATGCTTGTGGCGCGTTCGGGAAGCAAGGTGAAATTGCTCGGATACGTCATGGTCCTGTGTGCGGTGCTCTCGGCCGTCGCTCTGAACGATGCTATTGTCCTGATATTCACTCCGATCGTCATAAGATGCTGCCGTATCACCGATTCCAACCCCATCCCTTACCTGATCGGCGTTATGTTCTCCGCGAACATCGGAAGCCTTTCCACAGCTATCGGCAATCCGCAGAACGCATACATCGCCTCCAAGGCGGGGCTCTCCTTCATCCAGTTCTCCGCACACGCTCTCCCGATATCATTGGTGTGTCTGCCGGTAGCATTCTTGATGATATACCTGATATTCAGAAAGAAGCTTTCCTCAGAAGAGATCGTTCCGCCTGCCGACATAGAGATGGAGGTCGACCGCAACAGACTCTGGGCGGTCATTATTATCCTGCTCGGCGCGCTGGCCGGCTTTATCGTTTCAAGCAGTATCGGGATCTCTACCGGAGCAATAGCCCTTGTCGCGGGCATTCTGGCACTTGTAGTAGTTATGACGAGGGCTCCGAAGAACATCGTTTGGGTCGCAAAGAAGGTGGACTGGCGCATTCTTTTGTTCTTCATTGGTCTGTTCATAATAATGGGCGCTGTCGAAAAATCAGGATTGCTGGCTCAGATCGCATCGTTTTTCCCGGGGTTCGGACCGGGCGAGACGCCTTCACTGGTCGGTGTGGCAGGATTCTCAGCGCTTCTTTCCAACCTTGTAAGCAATGTTCCCGGTGTAATGCTTCTCGGAAGTATGATCCCTCCCAATGACACAATGCTTTGGTTCGCTTTGGCTGCATTTTCGACGCTTGCGGGCAACGCAACGATCATCGGCTCCGCCGCCAACGTGATCGTTTCCGAACGCGCAGAGAGCCACAACGTCCATTTCAACTTCTGGAAGTTCGCATTGATAGGTGTTCCGGTCGCTTTCGTGACCTTGCTTATTGCAATCGGCCTTCTTACGCTGATGTTCTGAACACATCCGGCCAATAATTTTATCTCTCTCAGACAATAACCCCGCCAATGAGGAAATACGACCTTGTATGCTTCGACATGGATGGAGTCTTGACATCCATAAGGAGCTCGTGGCATTGGATCAACCTGTGCCTTAACATCAATAACGATGATACTTTCTTTGCTTTCGTCACAGGTCAGATCGATCAATCCGAATTCATGAGAAGGGATATAGCCAGATGGAAAGAGGTCAAGCCTGATATCCGGGTTCTGGACATCATAAGATTCCTTCAGGAACTTCCGCTCAACGAGGGGATACAGGAAACGATCGCATGCCTGAACAGCAGCGGAATAAAGTGCGTGATAGTCAGCGGAGGCATTGACCTTGCGGCGAGAATGATCAAAGAAGAATTCGGATTCGACGACTACGCAGCGGACGAGATATGCTGTACTGCCAACGGGGTCCTTGTCGGCGAGGGCAAGCTCCACGTGGATCTGAAAGACAAGGGCATAACGGTCAGACATTTCATTGAAAAATACGGCACAACGAAAGAAAGGACGGTCTCCATCGGAAATTCCCACACAGACATACCGATGTTCAGGAACTCCGGGATGTCGATAGCTTTCAACCCTACCGACGACTCCACTAGAGAGGCCGCCACATATGTTGTGGAATCGAAGAACATCTCGGACGTTCTCGATTATATTATTCCGCAGGAAGAACCTTAATCATCGTCGAAGTCAAAACCGTCGGGATCATTGTCCTCTTCGAGATCGAGTACCTCGTATCTCTTCTTGCGCATCTTTCCGTATATCCTCGTGATTTCCCTTGCCTCTGCGGTCCCGTTCTTGATGAGTTTTTCCTTCGTTTTTATCGCGTGGACAATAGTGTCAAAGTTCTCGAAGGATAGGATCATGCCTGTGGCGAACTCATCGTCCGGCTCTGCGGGAGTTCTTACCGAATATGTCTTTTGCCCGTCGTTGACGGACACCTTGACGCTGAGCACATCGAACTGCTTTACCCAAAGGGCCTTTATCTGGTCCGCTTGGAATTTTTTACCGTTCTTGCCGTCGATCGCCTCGATCTGAGTGATGCATACTCTCCTTCCGTCCTCGAGATAGAATTCGTCGCCGATCCTCAGGATCTCGTTCGATTCCAGTTCCGTATCGATCGTCTCTGTTTTATCTGCATCGCTGAAAAGCACCTTCACCTTCAGGATCCTCGGGATCCTGACCGTATCCGAGAATACCCTGCCGCACTCGGTGCACCTGAATGTTCCGGTGATGTTGTCCTTACCCATCCTCCCCTTCAGTATATCATGCTCTGTGATGTCTTCACAGTCGGGACATTTTATGTACAGACTCTCCGGCATCTCTCTGTTCTTCATTTTTATCACCTGTTCACCAAGAAGGGGGGGTCGTGCCCCGGTATTATCACATCGGCATACTTGGTTATCATCTTTATACTTTCCATCGCCAGGCCGGGGTCGATGTTGATCATGGGTGGTGTCATTTTCTCATAATTTCCGTGTCTGGGTAATGCGTCGCCCGAGATCACGTACTTCTGATCCGCTTTTACGAAAATGCTTATCGAACCTTCCGTGTGCCCGGGTGTGTGAACGATCTTCACTCCGGGGAGTATCTCTTTGTTTATCTCTAACGGCTTCGCCCCGCTCACGGCGCCGCACTCGACGGGATGCATTAGGATCTCAGCGTTCTCGAACATGTCGTTGTTTCCGATATGATCGTGGTGGGAATGCGTCAATATTATCGTGTCAACGTCCTTCGGAAAAACACCTATCTGCTTGAATGAGGTTTTTATCGCAGGCTTCATGAACGGCGTGCTGGTGTCGACCACGATGATCCTTTCATCGGTTCGTATCAGGACGGATGTGGAGAACGCATCATACACCTTCCCCTCCTCATCTCTTTTGAGACTCCCGATCGCCAGTACGTCCAGTTTTATCATACGGTTGAGAATGTCTTTGCGTATAGAACATTATTGCCGTGTCCTAACTTATATCTCATGACAACCATGATTGTACGATGAAATACCGCCCCGATCTTATCGTGGAAAAGGATGATGGGGTCTACCCTCCTTCAGATGACAGCATCCTCCTGATAGGATCTTTTGATGTGAAAGAAGGAGAAAGGATACTGGAGATCGGGTGCGGTTCCGGGATCGTTTCAATGCATTGTGCTCTTTACGGCGGAGTGGTCACCTGCGGGGACATCAACGAAAAAGCTGTTGCCCTGACCAAGAAGAACATGAGACTCAATTCACTTTATGCAAGCGTAGTCGAGACCGATGTGTATTCCGGCGTGAATTCAAGATTCGACACGATCGTATTCAATCTCCCGTATCTCCCGGTCAAAGAAGAAGGAAAGTTGGCAAAGGCATGGTCCGGCGGAGAGAACGGTCTCGGGCCGCTTCCGAAGCTGCTCTATGGTGCACCGAGCCACCTTCTGCCCGGCGGGCGGATAATTGTTGTTGTCTCGTCGTTGATGGATCGGGAAGCTCTGCGATCCGTGCTTGAAGGCTTTGATGTGAAGGTCTTGGCGGAGCTGCCTCTTTTCTTTGAGAGCCTCAGCGTCCTTGAGATCATCCCATAAGCTTCTTTATCTCTTGTGCCAGCAGCTCGTTCGCCTGTTTGCCGTCTATCTTTCCTCTCAGAGCGGCCATTACCGGTCCCATGAGTGGACCTATAGCATCCATGCCTTTCGATCTCACGAATTCCTCGCGTTCTTTTATGATCGATGCGATGATCTTCGAGGCCTCGCCGCAATCGACAGCCTCCAATCCTAACTTACAGACCGCCTCTTTTATCTCTGTCCCTTCGGCGATCTCTCTCAATAAAGACGGCAATGCTTCCTTCGAGAATTTGTTCTCTTTCAACAGTTTGAACAGTTCTATGATCTTTGCTTCGCTTATCGAATCCGGATCTATATTCTCGCGTTCCAGCTCAGTGTAAGTGTTCGTCAGCGTGGTGGCCGCCGCCGCGGTCATTCCTGTCTTCTCGGCAACCTTTACGAACAACTCATCGCGGCTCTGCCTTACTATCTGTGCGGCCTGTTGTATGTTTATACCGTATGTCGATCCAAGCCTCTTGGCTATCTCTTCGGGATACTCCGGCATATTCTCTTTCAGGCGTTTCATTCTTTCTTCGGTGATCGATATCGGCGGAACATCCGTTTCCGGGTACATCCTTGCGGCTCCGGGAAGCGGCCTTGAGAACCTTGTCGTACCGTCCGGGAGAGGATCCCTGGTCTCTTCGGGCACGCCGTTAATGGCGAAGTTCGCTCTCATAACCGCTACTTTCAACGCATCGGTGGCTTTCTTCTCTTTCTCTGCGCATATTACGAACGCATCTTCGGAAGACAGTTTGAAATGTGCTCTCAGCGCGTCGACATATTCCTTCTCTATCCCATAATTGGGAAGTTCGTCCGAATGGAATATTCCTTTCACTCCTCTGGTCCTGGCATATTGGGCCATCTCCGAACCGAGTCTGAGTTTTCCGTTGTCTCCGTTCAGTACGCCGGCGAACCCCGGAAGTTTTACGGCGATGACCTTTCCCTTGTCACTGAGTGCGCTTTTGATAACTTTGGAGGAACTCCTTGAGAACATTTCAGTAACATCGACGGGCAGGAACTCGATAGTTTTCGCTTTCCTCTCGCTCAGGATGCTCTTTATTTTTATGAGCATCTTCTGCCTTTCCATCTCATTCCTTACATAGTCGGGAAGCAGCCTGAGCTCCTGAGCCCCTTTGATCTCGACCCTTGCCCCTCCCGGGATCGAGATGTTTATGTCCTCTCTTATTGTTCCTATTCCGCGTTTTACCTTCTTCGTCGCTCTCAGAATGGAGCCGAGTCTGAGTGCGACCTCCATGACCTCCTCGGGGGTCTCCATGTCCGGTGCCGTCGCCACTTCGATAAGCGGTATCCCAAGCCTGTCCATCCTCCATAATACGACATTCCCGGATGCTTCGACCTTCCTTGCGGAATCCTCTTCCAGACAGACCGATGATATCCCTATTTTCTTACCGTTGACCTCGACCGCCCCGTCCATTGAGATCAATGCCGTTCTTTGATAGCCGGTGGTGTTGGAACCATCTATGGCGATCTTCCTCATGAAATGCACTTCATCCACAATGTTAGCGTTCAGCATCATCGAGAATGTCAGCGAAGTGTCCATAGCCTCCTCGTTCACATTGTGCGGCGGCTCTTCATCAAGCTCGCAGAGACAGGTACATCTCTCGCAGCATTGGTATCTGAAACCTTCGCCTTTTTCGTATTGTGCCAGCGCGGCTCTATCGATCTCTCCGGACTCGCCTGCCGTGGGCCTCAGTCTGCGGTAGAATGCGCCATACCCTTCATCCATAAGGGTGCTTTCGCAGTCGCAGAACAGCTTTTTCGTGTCAAGCTGCTGATGGATCTCTATGCCGCATTTGAGCTCTCTCTCTTTACTCATCGACGAACCTCCTGTCTCCCATTTCCTCTGCGATAGGGGCCATCATAAGCTTCTTCGCTCCTTCGGCGTTCTTTGAGTTGGCCAATGCCCACATGAGTTTTACGTAAGCTGTTTCGGGGAGCATGTCGAGTACCGCTATCGCACCCGCGGTGAGCATGTCCCTTCCCGTGTCGTATACATTGAGATTGGTGCGGCCGTTCAGGCATTGCGATGTTATCACTACGACCGAGCCGTTGTCGCAGGCCCTCTTTATCAGCGGGACCATGCTTTCGCCTACGTGCCCGAGGCCTGTTCCTGAAATTACGATACCTTTGCTCTTCATCATGATCCCTTCAAAGAGCGCGGGATCCATACCGGGATAATATTGCAGGAGTATCGTCGATCTCTCCATCTTCGTCTTTGCGACAACCTTCTCCGAAGTGACATCCTTTCCTTTCATTTTGAATTCGATCTTTCCGTTCTCGTCGACGATCGCAACCGGCGGAACGTTAATGCTTTCGAACGCGTCGCGCCTGGACGTGTGCATCTTCCTTACTCTTGTTCCGGCATGGACCGCGAACAGATCGTCCCCGAGACCTTTATGCATTACAACGAACACACCTGCCGTCCTTCCGCTGACACAGAACCTTGCAGCAGCGAGTATATTGGACGGAGCGTCCGAGGACGGTCTGTCGGGAGACCGCTGCGCTCCGACGAGTACGACCGGTTTCGGGACGTCTCCGAGCATGAAAGATAATGCGGCGGCTGTGTATCCCATTGTATCCGTCCCATGAAGTATGATGACCGCGTCTGCGCCGCCGTTGATCTCGCTTGCCACAGCTTCGGCAAGTTTCTGCCAATGATCCACATTCATATTTTCTGAGAATACCGAGAACAGCATCTTTGCCGAGATGTTGGCAACGTCTCTTAGTCCGGGCACGATGTCAACGATCTCCGACGCTGAGAGTGCGGGATGCAGTGCCCCTGTCCTATAATCTGTATTAGATGCTATGGTGCCGCCTGTACCGATGAAAGATATCTTTGGAAGTCCGGGTTTGCCCTCCTCTTTGCTTTCCTTTATCCGGCGGGGCTCCTGCTGTCCCAGGACCTTTATTTCAGTTCCTGAACCTACCTTTACGCCTACGTTGTAGCCGCTGCTTAGTTTCAGTACGATGATATCTTTGCCGCTGAAATCATGATGCGGCATAAGTATGCCTGTGTATGTCTTGCCTTTGGATGCCACCGATAGTTTGGAACCTTCCTTAGCTCCGATGCCTTCCAGCAATTTGGATAAAGAGACCGAATAGCTCATTTGCTCACTTCGCGTAGTACTGTCTAATGTATAAGGATAGTGTTTTTATTATAGAAGACATCCTACCCTTATGCACATTGTCCAAGTAGGTATGGAATACGATGTTCTCAGAGAGAACAACAAGATCGCTAATTCCAATTACCGCCTGCTTAAGGATCACGGCATCAAGACGATAGAGTTCATGGGTTCGATCGGATCCGGCAAGACCGCTCTGATAATAAAATTGGCAGAGAAGATGAGAAAGAAGGGCCTCAAAGCATGTGCTATCGCAGGGGACGTTACGGGGGACGATGACCAAAGGAGAATGAAAGCGTCCGGCCTCGAATCCGTTAACTGCAACACCGGCCACGAATGCCATCTTGATGCGAACCTGATCAAGAAGAGCCTTGAGAAAATAGATCTGGACAGATATGATGTCATACTTATCGAGAACGTAGGGAATTTGGTGTGTCCCGCCGACTTTCCGTTGGGGGCTGATTACAGGGTCGTTGTTATCTCAACGACGGAAGGGGACGACATGGTGAGAAAACACCACGACATATTCCTGCATTCGGATGTTGCGATCTTGAATAAAATGGACATTGCCGATGCCGTGGGAGTCGACCCGGAGATCATTTTGAACGATTACAGAAAACTCACCGGCGGACTGAAGACCATGTACAGATGCAGTGTGAGAACAGAGGACGGCCTGGACGAGATAATGTCTGCGCTGGGATTGTGAGGTGGAACTATGAGGATCTTAACTGTCGGCGGAGGAGGGAGAGAACATGCCGCTGTTGAGGCATTGTTCCGCTCCGGCGCCGAGATATATTCGGTGATGAGGAATGTCAACCCCGGAATAATAGGCAGAGCAAAAAAATATAAGATCGTCGACGAAAAACGTATCGACGACATCTGCGAGTTTGCAATAGAACACGATATCAATTACGCATTCATCGGACCGGAAGCTCCCTTAGAGGTCGGCCTCGTTGATGCCCTGGAGAATATAGGGGTGAAATGTGCCGCACCTACGAAAGCGGCGGCAAGGATAGAGACCTCCAAGGCTTTCATGAGAGAGCTTGTTTCGAAGCATAACATCGATGGTAACCTCAAATACGCATCATTCAACAATGCGAGCGATGCCGAGAAATACATCAGAGCGCAGGCCTCCGAGATCGTCGTCAAGCCGATCGGATTGACGGGGGGGAAGGGAGTGAAGGTCCAGGGAGAACACCTCCACAACCATGAAGAGACGATGGCGTACGTCAGAGAAGTTCTGAGCGTAAGCAGTATGGGCGGCGTTATCATCGAAGAGAAGGCGGTCGGTGAAGAGTTCACCCAGATGGTCTTCGTCGACGGCAAGCACATAGCGCCGATGCCTTTGGTACAAGATCACAAAAGGGCCTATGAGGGAGATGTCGGCCCCAACACCGGGGGAATGGGTTCATATTCTGATGCGAACCACCTTCTTCCGTTCGTTCCCGAAGAAGCCAGGAAGAAGTCCCTGGCGATACTTCAGCAAATAGTCAACGCAATGAGTGCCGAAGGATGCCCTTATGTCGGCCCGATGTACGGTCAGTTCATGCTCACAAAGAACGGCCCAAAGATCATAGAGATCAACGCAAGATTCGGAGACCCGGAGGCAATGAATGTCCTTCCCATATTGGAGACCGGGTTCTTTTCCATCATCAAGGATATGGTATCCGGAAAGCTCAAGGATGACATAAAGTTCAAGCCTCTTGCCACAGTGTGCAAATACATTGTCCCTATCGGCTACGGGACATCTCCCCAGTCCGGGCATGAGATAAGCGTTAACGAGAAAGGCGTCAGTGAATGCGGTGCGGAAATGTTCTATGCCAATGTGGATATGGTCGACGGTAAACTTCTGACAGGGACATCCAGAGCGATCGGTTTGGTCGGGATCGGTGCGACGATCGAGGAAGCTGAGCAAAGATGCGAATCTGCCCTGAAATTCATTTCAGGCAGCGGCATCTGCGTACGTCATGACATAGGCAAACGCAGTTTGATCCAGAAAAGAGTGGATCACATGAAGAGTCTCTGATCATGATCAGAACCGCTGTGAAAATAGCCTATCTCGGGGAATGCTTCTCCGGTTCCCAGATGCAGCCCGGCTTCAGGACTGTCGGGGGCGACATCCTCTCCGACCTGAAGACGATCACAAAGATGCATGATGAAGAGATAGATCTTAAACTCGCAAGCAGAACAGACAAAGGAGTCAACGCTCTGGGCAACGTCGCTGTGTTCAGCAGTAACATCGAAGACCCAGACATAATACTGAAGGCGTTGAATGCGGTTTCAAAGGACATTTTCTACAGAAGCGTCGCCTTCGTCAATGACGATTTCAATCCGAGATTCGCCGAAATGAGGCGGTACAGATATGTTCTCCGTTCCGACGGAATGGATCTGCCTGCAATGAGAGAATGCGCCGAGCTGTTCGTGGGGGAACATGATTTCGTAAGATTCTGCAAGCCTGACGGGAAGTCCACAACAGCTGTGCTGAACTCCGTCGACATACGGAAAGAAGATGGTGTGATCATTTTGGACTTCGCCGCCCGGTATTTTCTTTGGAACATGGTGCGTCGCATAGTTGCCGCCATCGCATCGGTGGGAGGGGGGGATTCGTCCTTGTCCGACGTAAAGGATGTGCTTGACGGAAAGGACATGACCTTCGGCATCGCAAGACCAGATGCGCTTACACTCACCGATGTCTATTACAAAAATGTTGAATTCATGACGCCTTCGGCAGATGTTTTGGATCGAAGGATCGAAGAAGAGATGTTCAAAGATAAATTAAAGAATCTGTTCTTTGCATCATTGTAATAATCCCGGATGCGATTATCGCTTCATGAATAAACTTGCAGAGACCGCCGAGGAAGCGGTTGCGATATTTCGCAATGCCGAATCTAAAAGAGAGAATACGATCCGATGTTCCAGATCGATAATCCGAGAGACAAAGAGAATGATCCATTCGATACACAACTCCGAAGATTGTTCTGTCAACAAAGAGAACCTGCGCAAACTTGTCGCCGATCTCGTCGGATATATGGACGGAGGTTTGTTTGAGAACGGTCCTGCAGATGATGCGTTGGCAGAATATGCCGAAGCGATCATATTCGAGTCTGTCATCAATGGCGATGATATGCCTTCGTTCAAAGAGCTTGGGATCGGTCCCGGGCCGTGGATCCTGGGCCTTGCTGATTGCCTCGGCGAGATGAGACGTATTGTATTAACGTCGCTTGTCTCGGAGGATATGCAGCGTGCAACGTCGGTATTTTCGGAAATGGAAGAGATATTCTATGTGATAATGATGTTCGACATACCTGACCAAATACTTCCAATCAGAAGGAAACAGGACATAGCCAGAGGTGTTATGGAAAGAACACGCACCGACATCACAAATGCAATAATCATGCTGAAAGTAAAAAGTTAAAATGTTTTTAAGGGGCGCGTTCAGCGCCTTGACTTCGGCTTGCCGTAGTTCTTGACCGGTTTGCGGTACAGATAGATCACAACAATGAGAAGCACTATCAACAGTATGAACAACAGGATGTTGAACAGACCGTAGTCGGAGTGACCGACATAGAATGTGTCGTGCCCGCCGACGAATGACGCTTGCCCTCCGATGTTCTCGGTCCCCGCCACGAGTTCATAGTCGTGCCTGCCGCTTGACAGATTGTCCACTACCAGATTGTATGTCACTGTGGTCGTACTGCCCGCAGTGGCTGATACCAAGGTCTTGCTTTCTTCCAACAACTTTCCGTCTAATTTGAAGTAGACGGCAAAGTCGGTAAAGTCCACATTGCCATTGTTACGCGCTGGCGCACTCAACACGATCGGATTCACGACCGATATTGTCTGGGTCCTCTCTGTGTTCTCTGCAGCGGCTCCATCGATGGCAACCTTGAATGTGACCACAAGAGTGTACTTTCCTGCTGTCGCGGGTGCGGTGATGGTAAGGGTCGACTCCACGCCGTTGGTCAGCGACCCAGATGAGGGAGATACTGCATTGGGTTGAGCATTACCTCTACTGTCATTCAGCACAGCCGTATAGTTAATGCTGATCGTTGTGGCTTCCGGTTCAAAGAACATTATCTGATGTGTCAGACTGCCTTTGACCGCCACCACATTTGTATCTCCGTGGATGTAAGATGTCGATGCATCTACATTCGATGATTCTTCGACCAGGACCGCTCCTGCTACGAAGATCATTACCAGAACTGCGATAGCAGCGATTATCTTCTGCGTACGAACACCCCCTTCTTCATCCCGAGCCATACCATTGCAATCACCAATACGATTAACAGCACTATCAACACGAGTGTCAGGATCGGCACTCCGCTCGGTTCGTTGTATATGTTGTCCCCTGATGCAGACATTTCTTGCACCTCCAGCGTAGCGGGAAGCGCTTCCAGTCCGCTTATACTGACAGTTGTGCCGTCAGACGTTCCGCCGATGCTGCTGGTCTTAAGAGATTGACCGGGCGTCAGCATTGTGACCGATATATTGACCTTCGGGACGCTTGTATCCGATGCATCCGTTGACATGACCTTCACATATACAACGGTGGCTCCGAAGCCGTTGACATTGAACGTGTTCGTTCCTGTCGCCGGCGCAATGTTGCCTCCGTTTTTGTCGGAGTATACCATCGACCAGCTGCCGCTAGCACCTACCATTGTTGCAGTGACTGACACTGCCTTGAGATAGCTGTCGTTGTTGGTTATCGTCACTGCATACATGTATTCAAAGCTGTTAACCGCATCTGCACTGGCTCCTGCGGTCCCTCTTATGTCTGCGTATGTATCCGTTGTTGTTACATTGGTACCGGTTCTCGGGAACGCACCGGCATCCAACACATATGTTCCGACCGATGTTCCGTTTATCGATGTTACCGTTACAGAAAGATTGGGGTTGCCCGCACCTACTGTTCTGGCATCGTAACGACCTTCAATCAATATTGTGGCAGTCTGCCCTTTGTCTACAACGACCGAATACGCTTTGTTAAGAACCCATGCCGGCCCCGCAGTAATATTGTATGTAGCTTTGACTGTACCAGTGTTTTTTATGCTCAGTGTGAACGAACCGCGCCCATCGGCAAAGTTGAATCCCGTTCCGGTAAGTTCGGGGACTGTGCTGACAGATGAGGATGTCGTCGAGTGGAAGCGCACATCGGCACCGTCCTTCACTTGGCTGGCTGTCAATGATTTTGCTCCTGTGTATGTATATTTCATGCCGCCGATCGTCTGGCTTAGGTTCGAAGTGAGCGTCATCGCTGTTCCGGAAGGCACAACAATGTCGAATGTTCCTCCGGACACTGTGAACGGGACCCTTACGTTGCCATATGTCATTGTAAGCGTTCCGTCCGCAATGACTCCCATATATCCTTTTATCTCCGCTTTGGCCACGCCTGTAAGATCCAGGGTCAGCGGACCCGAGACATTTGTTGCGGTCGCATAAGCGATCTTCTTATTGTCGTTAGATACTGAGGTGAAGTAGAAACTCTTGCCCCTTTGGAGATAGTAAACGGATGGAGCGTTTGCGTCTTTATAATATGCTCCTTTATCATCGTCTGTTGGCGTTACTGCGATTTTGTCCGTGTCCGAGGTCCCGGTGAGCGTGACCTTCGCCACGCTAGTAGCCTGTATGTTGAGGGATCCTTTCTGTCCGGGATAAATATAGACCGTTCCGTTGAAATAGGAACCGGTGCTGCCGTCGATGACCGCGGTGTACTGTCCCGGTTGGATGTTTGCAAAGCTTGTACCTGTGTAGGTGACGTTTGAGTTGCCGTAAAGCGTTAACTTCACCGTTACGCCGTTTGTCACGCTGACCGACCTAACATATCCGTTCGTTGCGGCATTGGTGTTTGTGCTTGAACCGTCCGCTTCGAGTGTGAACGTATATGATGCCGCCCCTGTGCCTGGAACGAAGTCGTTCGATCTGGCAGGCATATTGAATTTTTCTGTGCTGAATCCTGCGGATGTCACCTTTGCGGCAACATTCTGTGGGATGGTGAATACTGCTTTTCCTGTCGAGTCGGTCTTCGCGACTATGCTGTAGTCATGGCCATCGACGTTGAGTACCAGCAGAGTGAGATCGACGAACCCGATCCCTCTTGTCGACGGGGATGACATATTCGTCTTGTAGTTCACCGTAACGGTCAGGTCGCGTGATCTCGATGTCGAAATGTTGCCCATATCCTGATTACCGGAAATGGTCACTGTCGACAGCGATGCGCTCATGCTAGTGGAACTGAAGATATACATCGTATATGTTCCGGCAGGCAGAGTGACATTGAATTTACCATCCGAGCCTGTGGCAAATATGAACGTTGTACCGTTCGACATTATGAATGAAACGGTTCCTGTGAACACACCGTCGCTGCTGCTCTTCACAGTACCTGATACATTATATCCGGTTGCCTGGCTGAGTGATATGCTGGTGCCGTTGGTCACGCCATAGTAAACATTGCCGCCGCTTACTGCGTATGCGGTGTATGTCTCGTTGGTGCTTCCGCCGCTCATCGGTACTGCGATCGGCGATGTTGTCGAAGATGTGGTGAATCCGTATGACATGACCGTCACAAGGCTTCCGGCCGGGGCCCCTGAGACAGATATGTTCTTTGCATCGAACACTGTCAGGGATGCCGACGATGACCCGCCGCTGGACACCGTCGATGACGGGTTTGTGGTCGAGATCTTTGAACCTGCCGCATACACAATATATGTTGCCGGCACGACCTGGATCGTTGCCTTGCCGTCGGCCACGGTTCCGGTGTACACGATACCCGTGAGAGTATCTTTAGCCGAAATGACCGTTCCGTCTGGTGCGCTCGCACCTACGTCGTTTGTCACGGTCACAGTTATGGTACCGGACGTTGCGGATATCTGATACCCTGAGTTGTCCCCTACGTTCACTGTAACGGTTGCGGAGTTGATCACCGTCCCGTTGGGAGAGAACACCGTAATCTTGTATATATCTGGAACGATGTTGCCGAAACTGAATCCTGCTGTCGCCGTGTTGACGTTAGACTGATATTTCATTCCGGATGCTTTTCCTTCTATAACAACATACGAGTTTTGTGTGTATAGGCCGTCTTTGACGGTGACCGTACCTGACAGGTTTGTTGCCGGGATGTTCAGATTTGCATTGGACTGGGTCATGTTCCAGCGTGTCTCGATTATGGAACCTGTTGCAATCGTGCTTGTTCCTGATGAGAATACTACATAATAAGAGGTGCCGTCATTCGGAACCGATATTGCATAGTTTCCATTTGAGTCGGTGAATGCGGTCGATCTCTTCACGTATCCGGCCTCTCCGGATGCCGAAGAGCCGGAGGCAGACTCGACGAATACAGAGACCTGTATTCCGTTTGCACCGATGTTTCCTGTCGACGATTCGTAGTTCACTGTCCCAGTGACCGTATTGGTTGCAGAAGTGTCATACTCAAGCACGACCACTCCGTTAACATAGTTGATCAGCCCTCCCTTTTCGCTCTGGAGTGCTATCGCGCCCTCGGGACCGAGTGCGTCCATGTCGACCCACCCGCTTGATGCGCCCGTCGCATTTTTGTCTGGGTTGTAGTAAACATGCCAGTAAGAGATCTTGTAGTTGGAGAGCCCATATCCGGGGTTGGCCTTCACCGTCCCATCGCTGACCGCAAGAGCATTCAGATATGCCACGGCTGAGGAGTATCCCGCTTCAGATGGGGACATTCCGATCAGCGACTTCCAGAAGAACGTTGTGTACATTGCGTCTGTGTAGGTTGCATAACCTGTTGTTGTATCGTATGAGAAGAACTGTGTCGGCGCACCGTATGCTCCGATGGTATAGCTTCCCAAGTATGCGACCGTCGCAAAGTTCGAGTTGTCCCTGTAGTACAGCGGAAGCATTGTCATGTCGACCGCCACATATCTTATCGACTCGCCGCTCTTGTCGCATATCTTATCATAAAGTGTGCCTATGCTCGGCTCCGGGATGGTGGTCGTGATGTAGTTCGTGACCGCAAGATAAACGGCATTCTCATCCGTTACGTTGGGGCTTATTCCGCTGAATACGTCAAAATTGTCTTTAACGAACTGAGCGGCGGAAGATGGGTCGCTGATGTATCCGTTTATCTTATCGAACGACAGGCCTGCATCGGTTATGATCCCTGAATAATCTGACAGATTCTTACTCATCAGCAAACGCACGGCCATGGCTGCCGTGGCTGCGGCGCTGCTGCTTGCCAGCAATACTGCCGACATGGCTGATGCACCGCCCCCGTATGCATCCGTAACGGAATCGAATCCGCCGTTGGAGACCGCGGTGGTGGAATTACCGAACCAGGTTATTATTGCGCCTTCTGTGTCTGTGCCTTGGAAGTCGCTCCACATTTTGTTGATAGAATTCACATCGTCTGTCATTATCGTATATCCGAGACCGCCGAAGTACCCGCCGTTCTCAGAGTTCGTCGGGGTGCTTGCATCCACAGCATATATGAGATTGGGTGCTGCGATCAATGCGACGACCGCAATGACCGTTACAAGCGGTATAGGCTTCAGAGCTTTCTTCAAAGCGAATTTCACTCCGTTACCTCTCATGTCGTGGAAGTAGGTCTTCAGGCCGGCCATTCTCATGACCATGAGTATCAGCGCCGAGCCTGCTACTGCGAACCCGGCGCCTGCTACCGCCGCATAGGATGACGAATACCATCCGATGCAGAACATTGCCATAATCCACAGCATGATGAAAGTGTATTTTCTCGAGTCCATGTTCTTGCGGTACTTGTACAACATATACAGGAACATCACAAGAGGTAACCAGACAGTTACCCATCCGAAGAATGCCGCCATTGATGAGACCGATGTGGTCGTTGACCGCGACGACAGGCTGGCCATCAACGGATTAGTGTATAATGAATTGCCGTTTATGACGGCGGAGAATATGTCCCCGGCAAAGACAGCAAGAACAGCGAACACGACCACGGCGATTATTATCGTCACCGGGATCATAATCACCCACGACCTTTTTGCGGTGAGTGCGAAGAACAAGCTGAGTGCGACAGTAATTATTCCAAGTACGAACGGCCCCGAGAACGCAAGGTTCCAAAGGCCCGCCATAAGATAGTACGGGAGAGATATCAAAAGTCCGATCAGTACGATCACCGAATAGACCATGACCGTCGGCATGACCTCTTTTCCCCTGATACGGTCAACTATCGCCTGGAAGACCATGAACAACAGAAGCATCAGGAGTATCACGCGGAACTGGCTCCATGAAAGCGCTATAAGCAGGAACAATACTCCTGCGATGATCGTGTATTTTAGTACTCCTCTGCTTGCGAACACGCCGAATCCGCTCGGCTGATCCTTATCGACGCCTTCCAGAGCTTTGAGCACGAAGTATATCATGAATGCGAACAGGAACCCGACAAATGCGAATTCCGTACCGTTGGAGAAGACGGTTGTCATTATCATCAGCGCAAAGAATGCGTACAAGAGCGCTGCGAGGAGACCTATCTTCTCATCATTGAACATCTTCCTTCCGATCAGATAGACCGGCCAGCATGTAAGGGCCGCAAATATGGGCGCCGCAAATGCCAGAGTTCCCGCCGCAGCGGTTCCTGCGGATACACCGAACATGGACACTACGCCTGCGACGCCTGCGAGGATGACATCCATGAACACAGGGTAGACGACGGTTGATCCGTACGGATAGTTAAGTGCCGGGTCGGTGAAAGAGAACGAACCGTTCAGCATATTTCCGATTATGTGTGCGTGGCTTGATGCACCGGTTCCGCCGGACAGAGCAAAATCGTTGCCCGCAGAAATGCCGAAAGCGAAAATGAACCTTATGATAAAGGCCACCACCATTATCGCTAAAAGTGCTATCAGGCGCCACTCTCTTTTGAACCATGACTCCTGGGAATCATCCGATGCCGGCAGGAAGCCCCCATCCGAAGTGGGTTTGGCTGACTTAGTTGTAGATTTGCGCATTCTAATTGTCTCCGTTTATTAGAGTGGTGGCTCATACCTGACTGCGTATTTATAGCTTTATAGAGATTCGCGCGCATTAATTTTAACAAAACTCCTGCCGCGACCTTCACAAGAACGGCTTTATCTCATCTCTTATGACGGCCGCCTCGCGTGCTGGGTCTTTTGCACCGTATATCGTCCTTCCGACTATCACATAATCCGCGCCTGCAGATATCGCCGAAGCTGCGCTTCCTCCTTGCGCCCCAACACCGGGAGAAAGTATCTTCAGATCCCCTATCATCGACCTTATGGCCTGGACCCTTTCGGGCCTGGTCGCCGGAGCGATGAAACCCGCCACTCCGCACCTTACACCTAACTCCGCCATCTCTTCCGCGTGGAGTGCGGTGAACTCCGCGCCGCCGGGATGGCTCATCTCCGTCACAGCGAATATATCGGCCTTTCCCGCCGCTTTGACGGCCTCTCTGAGAGAGTCCTCTCCCGTGAATGCGTGCACTATCACCCCGGAAGCTTTCCTTGACACCGCTCCTTCGACGATCAGGCGCACCGTGTTCGGGATATCGGCGACCTTGAAATCACATATAACGTCGGAGAACTCAGACAGCTGGGTAATCATATTCGGTCCCGCAGACAGAACGAGCGGCCAATTGATCTTGATCGCATCGACCATACCGGAGACCGCCTTCGCTGTCTTGAGCGCCTTTGCCGGATCGGTCTCGTCCAATGCGATTATGAGTCCCGTCTCTCTCCTCATTGCTATCTCAATCCCTCCAATATTTATTAAGACATCGCACCATCTCATATCGATCGAGTTGAAGATCTACGACTATGGCTCAGCCTCCAACTGCCCTCTTCCGGAAGGGTGCAAACACTGTGTGAACGGATCGAAGATGGTCCTTTTCATTACAGGAAAATGCGGCACGGATTGTTTCTACTGTCCAGTTTCTCCGGAAAAGAAAGGGAAGGATGTCATATTCGCCAACGAAAGAAGGATCTCTGAACTGAGCGAAATGCTGGAAGAGGCGGAATCAATGGATGCCGCAGGCACCGGGATAACCGGCGGAGATCCTCTTTCCAATATGGATCGAACCATAACGGCAATAAAAATGCTCAAAGAACATTTCGGGTCGGAACACCATATCCACCTTTACACTTCGATGATCGACCTTGACAAAGCGAAGAAGCTCTGCGAAGCGGGCCTTGATGAAATAAGGTTCCATCCTCCCATGAGCCAGTGGGAGACAATGAGCTTCGACGTTGTGTCAAAGATCATCTCGGATACTTCATTGGATGTCGGTATGGAAGTGCCGGCGATACCCGGAAACGAAGAAAAACTCGAGAAGGTCGTCGTCGCTGCGGCAAAGGCAGGCATCGGTTTCATCAATATCAATGAGTTCGAGTTCTCCGAAAGCAACTGGAATATGATGGAAGATCTGGGCTTCAGGGTCAAAGACGACCTGTCTTCGGCGGTTGCCGGTTCAGAAGAGATGACAATAGCTTTGATGAAGAAATATCCCGAGATACCGATCCATTTCTGCTCGTCCACATTCAAGGACGGCGTACAGCTTAGGAACCGATTCATCAGAAGGGCCAACGTGATCGCAAAGGAATATGATGTCATAACAGAGGACGGCACAATCCTGAAAGGTGTTGTTTATGCCGATGATCTGCGGGAGGCCGCCGAAGCTTTGATAAGATTGAGGGTCCCGAAGGATCTGATGTTCGTTGATGAGAAAAGGAACAGGATAGAGGTGGCGTCTTGGAAATTGAAAAAAATAGCGAAAAGGCTGCCATACAAGTCGTACATAGTAGAAGAGTATCCAACCTTCGATAGGATGGAGGTTGAAAGGATTCCTTTGGTCGCAAATAATATGAAAAGTTAATTGAAAGAGGTTTTTCACACCGGTCGGCGGGGGAGTCCTTCAATCTACGCTGATGCTCTGGATCTCGTGGTGTCTGTTCACGATATCCCTTGCGATGCGAAGATTCTTTCCGGCCTTACCGATCGCACGCCCCTTGAGCTTGGGGTCCACTGTGATCGTGGCATGGGTGATGTTCCCGCGTTGCTCGATAACGACCTTTTGAGGATTGTATATGTGGAACACGTTTTTCACAAACTGCTCGGGATCCTCCGAATACTCTACGACCTGGATGTTCTTCCCGGTCTTTTCTTTCAGTTTTATGACGTGTTCCCCTTTCTTTCCGACCGCGATGTTCCCCTGTCCTTTCTCCACCACGAACACCAATTTATCATCGGCATCCATGCAGTCGATCGGGCTGGCCTTGGTTATTGCTGAGAACAGCGCTATGTATCTGAGGGTATCCTCATTTAGTACGATATCTGTTGACATGGCTCTCACAGCGTTAAGATGTTGGAAGAACCCTTGTCGATGACGGCCAGGGCTGAAACTGAGAATGGTTTACCGCAAAGGGCTCCCAACTCCATATTGTTTCCTTCGAAGACGTGGACTTTCACGTCTATGTCCCCCGTCAGCATCTTGCTGGGGCAGTTCCTGGACAGGATGACCATTTGTGCCTTTCCCGCCTTTATTGCTTTCTCTGTCTGGTCGATCCCGAACTCCACCTTTCCGGTGGTGATCGCGGACTTCAATGCTCTGCTTATATCGATTTTCTCGCTCATTCATTCTCCCCCTTTTTGGGTGTGTAAATAAGGTTTACTGCGCCGGTCCCTAACGTTACCGGCTGTCCTACTATGATGTTTTCCGTCACTCCTTCCAGACTGTCGACCTCTCCGACCATCGCCGCATGCAACAAGTGCGCGGCGGTGATCTCGAATGCCGCTCTGGCCAGGACCGATGACTTCTTTCCGGATACTCCGTGCCTTCCGATCGCTTTGACCTGGCCGTCGTTGGTCATGAGGTCTGCCACCAGCATGATGTGTCTTATGTCCACATCCAGACCGGCTTCGCCCAGAGTTCCCATGGCCTCGCGGATGATGGAGTTCCTAGCCGCCTCTATTCCCAGGACGTCGGCCACTTCGAGTATGCTGTTCGTCATGACCTTGTTGGCGTTCACCCCTTCTATCTTGAGAACTTCTTTCAGATTGCTTCCTTCGGTGATGATCTTCCATGATCCCCCGACCCTGCTGAGGACCGCTCTGGATATTCCATCGATCCCCTTTATCTTGGCGGTCTTGACGGCATCGTACATCGCCTGCAGCTTCTTATATGAAGGTTCGTCGGAGGTTATCACTATCTGGTATCCCGAAAGTTTTACCATTCCGCGTACCTGTTTTATTTTATTCAGGCGGTCGACTATGTCCTCGGCCTCCAGGCCGCGCTGCTCCATCTTCCTTGTGTTCGGCGTGACAACTAAGCGCATATTCGTTATGTCCGTCTCGACCGAAGCGATATCAAGGAGCGACGTAACCTCTATCTCCGATGCTACGTGCCTTGCCACTCCCTCATCCTCTGCGGCCATTCCCGTAAGTGGGATGTCCATGGACGGCGTGCTGGGAACGCGTCTCGCATCCACGATCTCGATCAGCCTGGGCAGACCCTGAGTAACGTTGATGTTCGCCACACCGGCGTAGTGGAAGGTACGCATGTTCATCTGTGTACCCGGTTCTCCGAGCGAGTGCGCCGCCATCACTCCGGTGGACTCGTTCTTGTCCATCAGGTGGGATGTGTACATACGGTTAGCGGTCACGATCAGTTTTTCGCATATCTCGTCGCTGAGATCCGCCACCTCGATCGCACTCGAAATGTCGGTTACGATCTTCATCGGGAGGAATATCCCAAGCTTTTTGATGATGACATTGAGCCTGTTCTCGGTTTCCGAGAACACATACTCGCGGTAAACCTCCTCCATTACCTCGTTCTTCGGTTCGGGTACCGCTTTCTTGGTCTTCACGGGTGCTGCGGCAGTGCGTGTGGTGCGCTTGCCTATCTTTGACTGGGTCGCCTCCGCTTCCGCCTCCGATATTCCGAGAGCGACGAGTTCCTCGATGCTTGCCGCGGAAATGGCGCTCAGGGTGCTGTATTTGGTCAGAAGAAGCACTGCGACCTCTTCGCTGATATCTCTGCTTGTAAGTGCTTTAAGCGTATCCTTCTTTGCCATTATTCGCTCCCTCCTTCAAAGTCCGTCTCGATGTCGTCGTACTCTTCCCCTTCTTCCTCTTCCGTATATTCCATTTCGTCCTTCTCCCTCGATCCGTAGTCGTCTCCGGAGGCCGAATTGTCTATCTTGAGAAGGGTGTCCGCTTCGTCGCCGAGCACTTCTGCGAAGAGATCGTCGAGATCTATCGCTTTTCCCCTTACGGTCCTGGACGGATCCACTCCGTCCTCTCCGTACTTGAACTGGATGACCGTGCCGACGGTGTTCCTGACGGTGCCGTCCGCCGTCAATTTGAGATCTTCAAGTGCGGAAACAAGCCTTCTCTGCATGTAACCGGACCTTGACGTCCTGACCGCGGTATCGACAAGTCCCTCTCTTCCTCCCATAGCATGGAAGAAGAACTCCGTAGGCGTCAGACCCGATTTATATGAGTTCGAACAGAAGCCTCTCGCATGTGCTCCGAGATCCCCTTTCTGGAAGTGAGGGAGTGTTCTGTTCCAGTATCCTCTGGACAGCCTTTCTCCACGAACTGCCTGCTGACCGACGCAGCCTGCCATTTGCGATAGGTTGAGCATCGATCCGCGGGCGCCCGCTTTCGCCATCACTACTGCGGGGTTGGAAAGACCCAGATGAGTTCCTGCGATCTTTCCCGCCTGGTCACGCGCCTGGCCGAGTTCGCTCATCACTCTTACCTCAAGCGTCTCCCTGAGAGAACGTCCGGGCATCTGGTCGAGGGTCCCGTTCTGATATGATTCGACGAGTTCCGTCACGCTGTCAACGCGTTCCTGGATGTTGATCGCTATCTGCAGCGCCGCCTCTTCCGGGATGTCCTCGTCCCCGATGCCTGTGCTGAACCCGTGGTTCATAAGTGCGCCGAGAGCCAGCCTCGTTACTTCGTTGATGAACTTGGCCGCTCTTTCGGAGCCGTAGTCGCGTGCGATCCTGTCCAGGATCTTTCCTTTACTGTTACCTATCCCCTTTACATCGATCGTACCGCACAGCAGCTGTCCGTTGCGTATCTTCACATATGCATCGAACTCGCAGTTCTCCCTCTTGCATACGTTGCAGTTCTGGCAGATGTTCGCTTTGAAGGTGGTCCTGAAGTCGCTCGGGAGTACGATCGAGAACAATTGTCTCCCGGTCCAGTACTCATTCCCTTTTTCGTCGACCATAGGCTTGGGTATCTCTATGTCTTTGAGCTTAGAGAGTATGTCCATAGCCTCTGCGCTGCCGAACTTCGGGTTGTTGTGTGTAAGGAAATACGCCCCGGTGATGTGATCGTGGATGGCGCCTATGATCGGTCCGCCGTATCTCGGAGAGAGGATGTTCTCTTGGACCTGCATCAGAATGCGTGCCTCCGCACGTGCCTCGTCCGACTGCAGGACGTGAAGGTTCATCTCGTCCCCGTCGAAATCCGCATTGTACGGCGGGCAGTCGCAAAGGTTGAACCTGAAGGTCCTTCCGTCCATTATCCTGACGCGGTGCGCCATCATGGACATCCTGTGAAGCGATGGCTGCCTGTTGAACAGAACAACGTCCCCGTCCATCAGCTGCCTCTCTATCACATAATCGACGGCGATGTTCTCGGCGACCTCCGCCGCATTACGTTCCGTGACCCTGATCCTCCTTCCGTCGGACCTTATCACATAGTTCACGCCGGGAACATAGCCTTTCTCCATAGAGGGTTCGGGCCCGCGTGCGATGAGCGTCCTGAGTTTTCCGATGTTGTGCTCGTTGACATGTACCGGAACGGTCAGCTCCCTCGCCGCAAGGTATGGGACCCCTACTTCGTTAATAGAAAGAAGAGGGTCGGGAGATATCACGGTACGGGCCGAGAAATTGACACGCTTACCCGATAGATTCGACCTGAAACGCCCCTCTTTGCCTTTCAGCCTCTGTGCCAGCGTCTTAAGCGGACGGCCGGACCTGTGCCTTGCGGGGGGTATTCCCGATGTCTGGTTGTCGAAGTATGTTGTAACGTGGTATTGCAGAAGCTCCCAAAGATCTTCGACGATCAGTTGAGGCGCGCCTGCGTCACGGTTCTCTCTCAGCCTCTGGTTGATCCTCAGGACGTCCACGAGCTTGTGCGTGAGGTCATCCTCTGACCTGTCTCCGGAGTCCAGAGTGATCGACGGCCTTACCGTCACCGGGGGCACGGCGAGGGCTGTCAGCACCATCCATTCAGGTCTGCAGGTCGCCGGGTCCATTCCGAGCGTCTTCAGATCCTCGTCGGGAATGCGTTCCAACCTTTCGCGCACTTCTTTCGGTGTGAGTTTGTGGTTATCGTCCACTTCCCTGAATGTCGTGGGCTTGTCGAGTTTGATCTTGATCTGTTCTGCTCCGCAGTGCGGGCAGATGCCTTTGGTCGATGCGTCCTTTGCCGTCTCTTTGGAGAAGTTCTTCAGATCGATCGTTCCGCCGCCGAGGTCCTTCATTTCGGACATGTCGTCTCTGCGGGACTCTATCTGTTCGGCTGTGAGCATGATCCTGCCGCAGTTGCGGCATGTGCTCTCAAGCATCAGCTTTATATCTTTTATGAAACCGACGTGGATCACCGGCATGGCCAGATCGATGTGGCCGAAGTGTCCGGGACACTCGTCGACCTTGCGTCCGCAGGTCTTACACCTGAGTCCGGGCTCGATCACACCCATGTGCGAATCCATCAATCCCATCTCGATGGGGTATCCCTCGTCATCGTACGTGTCCGCAGTGATGATCTTCGTTGCGGACATCTTCCTTATCTCGTCGGGCGAGACGCAGGAGAACTTTATCGACCCTATCCTTTTCGTTATACCGCGCATCATGTTAGGTCCTCCAGCTGGAGCCTCATAGCAACACCGAGAGACAGAAGTTCATCCATCAGCAGTTTGAAGGCATAGGATGTCTGCACGAGATATATGCTTGAATTGTTCTTACATACGGGACAGTACAGCGAGCCGTGCCTGTCCATTATTGCGATGTGCCCGCATGTGGCGTTGCCGCAGATGTACTGCTGTGTGCCGTCCGACTCATCGAGCAGGCGGTCCTTGATCACCATTGCGGCGCCGTGACCGATCAGACAGTCACGCTCCATCTCACCGAATCTTAGACCTCCCTGTCTGGAGCGTCCCTCGGTGGGCTGCCTTGTGAGTATTTGGACCGGCCCTCTGGAACGTACATGCAGCTTTCCGCTGACCATGTGGTGCAGCTTCTCATAGAAGATCACTCCCGTGTAGACCTCGGTCTGGATCAGTTTTCCTGTCCTTCCGTCGTACATCGCTTCCTTCCCGTGCATGCCGAAACCGTTCCTTACCAACGCATCGCGTATCGCACCCTCTCTTTCTCCGGAGAATGCCGTTCCGTCGATGATGCGGCCTTCCATCGCACCGACCTTACCTGCTATCATTTCCAGTACGTGTCCGATGGTCATACGGGACGGTATCCCGTGGGGGTTGACAACAAGATCCGGAGTCACACCTTCCGCTGTGAACGGCATGTCGCACTGGTCCACCAGTCTTCCAATGACACCTTTCTGTCCGAATCTGGAACAGAACTTGTCGCCGAGCTCCGGGATCCTTTCGTCCCTTACTTTAACACGCACAAGTCTTGAACCGTTCTCCGACTCGGTCACCATCACAGAGTCGACGTATCCTTTTTCTCCGGGCCTTACGGTCACGGATGTTTCCCTTCTTTTCTGAGGGGTCAGGAAGTCCGTCTCTTCCTCCAGGAATCTGGGGGGAGATGTTTTTCCTATCAGGACATCGCTTCCGGAAACTTCCGATTCCGGAGATATGAGTCCGTCCTCGCCGAGCGACGCGTATGCGAAGTCGGCACGCGCACCCATTATGTCGGGCGACGGGATCTCGAAATGATCCTCCTGTCCGCCCGGGTAGCGGCGCTCTTCCGCACGGTACGATCTGAGGAAGCTTGACCTTCCGAGACCTCTCTGCACCGAGCTCCTGTTCATGACCAATGCATCTTCGATGTTGTAGCCGTGGTATGACAGGACGGCAACGCAGAAGTTCTGCCCCGCGGGCCTGTGGCTGTATCCCATGAACTCCATTGTCTGGGTCTGTACCATCGGTACCTCCGGGTAATGCATAACATGTCCCCTTGTGTCCGGCCTGATACGGTAGTTCGATGCGGGTATACCGAGAGCCTGCTTCGCCATTCCCGCCCCCATTGTCACACGGGGGGCGGAGTTGTATTCCGGATACGGGACTATTCCCGACGCAACGCCGAGTATGACCATCGGGTCTATCTCCATGTGCGTGTGGTCCCTTGTTATCTTCGCTTTGACCGCGAAATCCTCTCCGCACCACTTACACCTGAGAACGGGGGATTCCTCCTGTCCGGGGTTCAGCCAGTCGACGTCCATTTCCGACAGGGCATGTTTACAGTGCTCGCATCTCTTAGGTACGTCATAGGCGTCCACGACAACGAGTGTGTCCTCTTCTTCCTCGGCGTCCATCCACTCGACTATCCCTTCTTTGAAGAGGGTGTTCCATGTGACCTTTCCTTCGCGTATTCCCTCGAGGTGCTTCCTCGTGAGCATGGTTCTGCCGTCCTTTAGGATCAGGAGCGGACGTCTCAGACGTCCCTCGTCGCAGTTGATGATCACTTCTTTCATTTCATCGTCGTGGCGTATGTTGATGCAGTTCGAAAGGAGACCGTATCTTCTGCGGTCCCTTATCTCCGACACGAGTTTGTCGGCATCCCTGTGTGTTCCGACCAGGTCACCGTTGATGTATATCCTGGTCCCTTCCTCTTTAACGGGACCGAGACCGAGCTCCCTGAGCATCCATTTCACATCTTTCTCGGAGAATCCTTCCGAGACATCTATTATCAATGCAACGTTCTTGACAAGACCGCAGTTCTGTCCTTCGGGGGTCTCCGACGGGCACAGTCTGCCCCATTGAGTGGGGTGCAGGTCACGAGCCTCGAAGTGAGGCTGGCTTCTTGTAAGGGAGGATGTCACCCTTCTCAGGTGGGACATCGCCGACAGATTCGATGTTCTGTCCAGAAGCTGAGATACACCGGCGCGTCCGCCCACCCAGTTACCCGTTGCGAGCGCGTGAAGCAGTTTGTGCGTCAGAAGATCCGGCCTTATCGATGAGGATATGTTCAACTCGCTCTTCTTCCTGCCCCAGTTCCTTTCCAGCTGATATTTAAGGTCCTTCATCAAGCTGCTGAAGCTTGTTCTGAACAGGTCTTCCATCAGATCGCCGGAGAGTTTCAGCCTCTTGTTCGCATAGTGGTCCTTGTCATCCTCTTTCCTCTTTTTGAGCGACAGCTCGAGTACTGATCTGGCTATGCGTCCGAGGAAGATCGCTTTCTTCATGCGGTCGGCCTCTGTGTCCCCGAGGTGGGGCAGAAGCGAGCGGTCCAGGATGCTTTCGACCTTCTTTGTCCTGTATTCCTTTGCCTGCCCGGCGGCGAAGTTCCTCTCAAGGAAGAGTATCGCATCTTCTTTTGTGTGGTATCCGTTCGGCGGGTAGGCTTTCTTGTCAAGCGAGTTCTCGATGTTCGCATAGACTATGTTGGCCATCGCATCGTCCGAGACTATTGTATCATAAATTTCCGCATCGGACTCCATTCCGAGCGCTTTCATAAGAGCGATAAGAGGTATCGAGCCGGATGCGACAGGGACAGATACCATGACCATCCCGTCCTTCTTCTTCTCGACGAGCGTCAGCGCACGGTATCCGTCCTTCTGGGAGAACACTTTTGCCAGCTCTACGGAGGCTCCGTACTTGTCGTTGTATTCGACCATCACTCTATTGGGGGCCAGATCCTCAAGCGTGATCAGGACCCTCTCTGTCCCGCCGATAATGAAGTACCCTCCGGGTTCTTTGGGATCCTCTTTCTGTTTCACCAACTCGGCCAGATATTCATCCTCGGAGAGTTTGCGTTCCATGTTCTCCTCCATGACCTTGTGGTTGAGGTTGCATCCGTTCGACTTCACCATCATCGGAAGGTCGCCGACATGGACCCATCTCTCGTTCTCCGGCATTTCTTTTTCAACGCCGTCCTCGTAAACTTCGAATCTGACGAAAACAGGCGAAAGATAGTTGAGGTTCCTGAGCCTGGCCTCCATAGGTGTGAGCTCGTGGCTGTAGCCGTTGGCCTCCATGACCTTCGGCTGGTCTATTTTGATAGTGGGCTTCGACTGGGGGTCGATGTGTCCGTCCTCATCCCTCTTCCTTCCGATCCTTATCTCTATGTTCTTCCCGCCTGTGCGTTCGGGATCTAACTTAATTACACCGCGCTCGGCGTCGTCCGTGGGGACCCTGATGTCGTCCACGATCTTCTGCATCCTGCTGTTCGGGTTCCTGTTTGTGGCGAGGAAATCATCGAACGATGCGATATGGTGGTTCACAATGTTCTTCTCTGCGAAATATAACTTAACCAACTCTCTCAAATGATCACCCCTTCGTCACAAGCCTGTAGGCCACAAATTCCTGCGTTGTCTCGCTTTTTCTCACGATCTTGACCACGCGCCCTTCGGCTATCGGCCCATGTATGCTTTCAAGCACCCTGATGCCCGCATCATTGTTCCTTATCTTCGGAAGCTGGTCGTAAGTCATCCCCATTTCTGTAAGGATCTTCTTGGCCTCTTCCTCCGATAAAAGATGGTGTTCGGGTACAAGGTCGTGCTTGAGCACGTTAAATGAAATATTGTCTGCTGCCACTTTTACACCTGCCACTATTAATATCCGCTTTGTCAGCGGGAACCCCCGTTTAAGAAATACGCTTTTGTCATTCCTTTCCTCATACTTGATCTTGCCACTGATCGCTCATGAAGACTCTCAGCGGGCCTGAAGGGATTCGAACCCTTGACCACCTGATTAAAAGTCAGATGCTCTACCTAGCTGAGCTACAGGCCCTTAGATATCTTAAGCTTGTAATGCGTGAGCAATCCTTCATTGTATATAATATCTCGCTGAAGTTTTTGCCGTTCCATGCAAACAAAACAAAGTAAAGCGCCACCGAGGACATCTTTTATCGTCAACCTCTGTTTCTTACAATTCGCTTAACAGGAAGATTAGGTGGGCCCAGCCGGATTTGAACCGGCGACCACTCGGTTATGAGCCGAGCGCTCTACCTGTCTAAGCTATGAGCCCCTTAAAAGGAGTATGGCGCCGTCGCACGGGATCGAACCGTGGACCTTGTGATTAACAGTCACACGCTCTACCTACTGAGCTACAACGGCCTGTGGAAAAAGCGAAAGTGTGCCGCATATTAAATAATTACGTTCACCGCCGGCACCTTGAGCATTAAAAAATACATAAACCCAACAATATGCACATTAAAATAAAGGTTCCGTGATGCTGACCCCAAGTGAATATTTGATCTTTGAAAAGGAAAGACTGCCGTATCTGTCAGCATTTCTGACGATATGTATGGTATGGGGCCTCAGCCTCGTCGTTGCATATGACCTTCTCGATACCGGGATCCCGCCGATATTTTTGATAGCGGTGACATACGGCCTCGGTGCGGTGACCCTTATTCCCGCGAAGTTCGCATTCAGGTCCGTCCCGAAAATAAGCAGGGACGAATGGAGATACGGAGCGTTGGTCGGGGCGATAATCTTCCTGGCCTTCGGGCTCCAGACAGTGGGACTTTTGTATACGACACCTGCCAAAAGCGGCCTTTTGACCGTACTGTATGTTCTGTTCGTTCCGATAATAATCGCGTTGATCCAGAAAAAAATATCATGGCTTTCCGTCTTATTTGCGTTAATTGGCTTCATGGGAGTGCTGATCATGTCCGGGATCACCGGCGGAGATGCTTCGATGAACATCGGGGATGTTCTGACGATAATCTGCGCCGTGATGTTCGCCATGCAGTTCGTGGCCCTTGAGAAATATTCTCCCCGCCTTAATGCCGTGAATTTTACGCTGGTGCAGATGATCACGGCCGCGGCCATAGGTATAGCCGTCAGTCTGGTCTTCGAGAACGGCCAATACAACAATATGGGCCTGATAGGGTCCTGGCTCGGTCTTGTTTTCATGGGTTTCATCGTCACCGGTCTTGGGTTCTATGTGCAGACCGCGGCCCAAAAGAAGATCCCTTCGACGACGATAGCGATAATGTGCTGCACAGAGTCGGTCTTCGCAGTGATATTCTCATGGGCGCTCGGTTACGACATCATAACCATACCTCTGTTCGTAGGCGCTGTTCTGATCGTCGCCTCCACCGTCCTTTCGTCGATATATGAGAGAAGAACTCTTATTTCCTAAAAACTAAGATCATTTCTGTTTTATTTTGTTGATCCGTTCTATCAACTCGTCAAATCTGACAGACACTTCTTCCATGAACTCTTCGTACTTATCGGACACCATCGCACCGTCGTTCGTCGCAATGATCAGACCTTCCTGTTCAAGGAGCCTGAGCGAATACCTTACTTTATGTTTAGGTATCCCAAGGACCTCTGAAAGCTTGATTATCCCGATCGGCTGCTTCTCTTTGGTGACCTTGAGCATCTCGATGTGCCTTTCGATAAGGTCGACCTCTTCAAAAGCACGATCGAAGATAGATGCCACTCCCGCCATGATAATGAATAGCACTGTTTGTTATTAATCATAGTGCCAACGGTGTAACGCCCGCTTGACGATCTTCAGCGGCCGTACCACTTCTGTGTGCCCCACTTCGTATAATTCACCCAATATCCTTGCGTGAACGATCCGCAGCAGTCCAATGCTTTCTTCTCGGCATTCGGACCGCGGTGGGTCTTATAGCAGCCTAAGCACTGCCATCTCAGTTCAAGGGGCTTGTTCTTCGCCATCGTCCCTAAATCATTGATTCCGTTAATAAAACTTGGCAAGCTGTCCTACCAAAAATATAGTAATTTATTTAAGAACTGTTATATACGTTTATTCAGATTAGGGAGAACCTTTATGAACAGAATCAAGGTCATTAATGAACCGTCAGAGCTTGTTCCGATGCTGAGGTCAGTTGATACTCCCATAAAAAGAGATGTATTGAAAGAGGTGACCTTGGAATGGAGGACCGCGGACGACATTGAGAAAAAGTTCGGCCCGGCGGGCAGGGATGCCTTGGTATTTTTTGAGAAGATGAAACTTGTTGAAACACGTTGGCTTTCCGTGAACGGCGGATATCCAGAAAAATCATACCACACATATTACACATCGTTCAACATAAACGCACAGTGGCCCGTCTATGAGATAAGCGACGTTCTGACCGCGGCGATGATGAATGATGAAGAATATGCGGAGATAGAAACAAAGATCCTTGCGGAAGTGGGGAAGAGCGGTCGTTTCTCGGGAGATGTGGCGGAGGTCCTCGGGCTCTCTTCGACAATGCTGAAGAGCCTCGTAAGAAGGTCTGTGAAAATGGACTATCGCGGCCACAGGATAGAACCTATCAGAGAAGAGTAAGATGCCGAACATCTGGATATTGAGGATTGGCCATCGTCCGCAGAGAGATAAAAGAGTTACAACGCATGTTGCCCTCTCATCGCGTGCGCTTGGCGCCTCCGGAATATACGTTGACATGGCGGATCGTGTTCTTGAAGAGAACATCCGCAGCGTGGTGGACAGGTTCGGAGGGAATTACACTATTGAGACCGGCATCCAATGGAAAAAATTGCTGAAGGAGTTCGACGGAGAGATAGTGCATCTCACAATGTACGGGCAGAGGTTCGATGAGTCTTTGCCGAAAATATCCAGAGAAAAGGATCTGCTTATCGTTGTGGGAGCGGAGAAGGTCCCTCCCGAGGTATATCAAGCGGCGGATTTCAACATATCTGTCGGGAATCAGCCGCACTCGGAGATCGCGGCGCTGGCGATATTCCTTTACTCATTCACGGACGGCAGAAATCTATACTCAGACCGCAATGGGAACCTGACGGTAATACCGAACGAAAGAGGGAAGACAGTTGTCGAAAAACATTCCTGACGGACCGAGCTGCGTCAACATCCTCAAAAAAGCAGGATGCAGAGACAGAGTGATTATCCACTGCTGTACGGTCTGCGCCGTAGCGGAAGAGATGCTCGGTAAGATCGATGCCGACAAAGAACTGGTGATCGCCGGTTCTCTCCTGCATGACATAGGGCGTTCCAAAGACCACAGCATTACGCATGCGATGACCGGCGGGGATATGTTAAGCAGCCTGGGGCTCCCAGAGGATCTGGTCAATATCGTAAAAAAGCACACAGGAGCCGGGCTGGATTCCATTGACGTTGCTGAAATGAACCTCCCTCCCGGCGATTATATTCCGAGGACTATAGAAGAGAAGCTCGTCGCACATGCGGATAACCTCGTCAGCGACAACAGAGTGATATCGCATAAACAATCCGTCGACAGATTAAGGGAGAGGGGTGCGCTCAGAGGCGCCGACAGGATGGAGGCCCTTCATTGGGAACTCTCAAAGCTTTACGGAATGGATCTGGACATCATCCGCGACATTATCGGAGAATACCCGAAACTCAAGTGGATATAGAACCGGTCAGCCGCATATCCTCTCATTCGGAAATCTGTTAAGAATGATCACGTCGCCGATGCTCTGGACCCATCTCAACGGGATGCTGATCGAAACATCATCTTCGACGAGCGCCGGATTCGCATCGGAAACGAATAACCCTTTTATGCCCATCTCCGAAATGTCGATTACTACCTCATCGACTATCCCTACGAATATGCCTTCGGGGGTGTATATTTCCAACCCTTTTATGTTGCCGACGCTCTCCAGCATCCTCTCTCCTCTTTTGTTGTCCCTTCTAAACTTATTTAACTATTAATAATAATCACTCAGAAGAGGCGAAAACATATGGTAACAGAACTTACAGACAGCACTTTTGACAAATTTGTCAAAGATAACAGAATAGCGGTAATAGACTGTTGGGCACCTTGGTGCGGCCCGTGCAGAAGAATGGGCCCCATAATCGAAGAACTTTCGAACGATCTTAAAGGAAAAGCCGGCGTTGCGAAGCTCAACGTTGACAATAACCAGGCGATATCGGCAAGGTTCGGTATAAGGGCCATACCTACCGTTCTTCTGTTCAAGGACGGCGTCCCGGTTGAGACCCTCGTCGGACTGAGAGGGAAAGAAGACTTCCTTGACATCATACGTTCGTTATGAACGCAGACGTCGTGGTGATAGGCTGCGGTCCCGCGGGTCTGCAGGCGGGCATACACTCTTCCCGAAGGAAAGCGGATACAGTGATAGTCGGCAAGCTGAAGAACAGCGCTCTTTCCGGCGCACATATCGAGAATTACTTCGGACTCGGCGGGAAGACCGACGGCTCGGTACTGTTAAAGGCCGGGTTAGAACAGGCATTATCTTTCGGATGCAGACACATCGACCGAAATGTCATCGGCGCCAGTGCGGACGGCGATGGATTCAGAGTGACGATCGAATCCGGAGAGAATATACACTGCAGATCGGTCGTGATCGCAACGGGCGTCTCCAGAATGAAACTGAACATCCCCGGTGAGAAAGAATTCTTCGGCAAGGGAGTTAGCTATTGCGCAGAGTGCGATTGCAATTTCTTTAAAGGCCTGAGGGTTGCTGTGATCGGAAACGAGTCAAAGGCTGCGATATCTTCCGAGCTCATGACGAAGTATGCCTCAAAGGTGTACTGGGTAAGTAAGAACAGCTCGGCAGACAGGAAGCTTGTGGACAAAGCATTGGCCGCAGGAGTTGAGATCATCGACAGGGGGGCAAAAGAGATCATCGGAAAAGAGAATGTGAGCTCCCTGCTTCTCGACAACGGCAGTGCGATCGGCGTCGACGGCGTGTTCATTGAATTGGGAGGAAGATCGTCCTCCGATATAGCGATGGATCTGGGAGTTGTGCCGGAGGTCGATGACTCGATCAAAGTCAACAAAAAAGCAGAAACCTCGGTTGCGGGCGTATTCGCATGCGGGGACATAACGGGAGAACCGTGGCAGCTGGCCAAAGCCGTCGGCGAGGGGGCGGTTGCCGGAAACAACGCCGCAGGCAGAGCAAAGGGCATAAAATGACCGTCGAGGACATTATCTCCAGCATGCTCAGGGAAGAAGGCGGGTTCCAGAAAGCCTTCAAGAGCATGCTTGACGAAGAATTGGAAATATCGCTGAGCGAGTTCTGCTCGATATCCGGCATCTCCCAAAGCACGATGTACAAGATACTTGAAGAGAACCGCGAGCCAAATCTGAGAACCATACGGCAGATAATCCATGCCCTGAATGTCATCAGCAGGTCCGAGGACGATAATTTCGTTGCGGTCATCGCATCGTCCACTTTCTTTGAGTCCCTTCCGAAGACAATGGAGGTTGAAGGCCGGACGATAAAGATCAAAGAATACCCCATTTCAACAGTGGAGGACGCGATAATAGCGGCCGTGAGAGCAGAGCGCGACGGCGCGCTGGCTATAGTGTGTGCGCCCATAATAGCGGTCACTGTGAAGAAGATCCTGCGCATCCCGGTCTCGCCGGTCATGCCCCTCGGAAGCGTCCTCAAAGCACTTGATATCGTTAAAGGTCTGGTCTGAACAAATTAAAATACCAGCTTAACTATTTAATCGACAATAGGGGAGTGTGTAATTCTGTTCGAATTACAGGTTGTCAGCAATACACCGATGAATGCAGTAGCGGACAAAGACATTGTCGCAGAGACCTTCTTGGTACAGATCGGGTACATACCTAAAGGATATGATCCGAAAACATCGGCCTCGAGCGTGAGGGACAGCGTCCCTTACAGACTTTTTATGGATTTCTTCATGAAGAACATGGGCAAAGCGTGGGCGGTCGAAGAGCTTGCCGCTCTTTTGGAAACAACGAAACCTACGATCTACCGCCACATAAACAAACTGAAATCAATGGATCTTTTGGAAAGCATCGACGTTGAATTCGACGGGGCGATGAGGAAAGGATACAGGATCAGATACGGGGATCTCTCCAAGGCGTGGAGTTTCACCGAGGCCAATGTGAACATGGCAATGGAGAACTATAAGCGGACCGTGTCTCATTTTCAATCCCTTGCGAAGGCAGAGAAAGAATGAGCCAGGATGAAAAGATCAAAGAACTCGGCCTGAGGATCATTACGGCAATCAAGAAGGGGGATGTAAAGGATCGGGAAGCCGTCCAAAGAATGAAGATCGAGCTCTGCGGAGAACTCGGTCTCACCGATGTGCCAGCTAACTCAAGCATCCTCAAAGAGGTTGCTCCGCAGGACAGAAAGTTGATAGAGCCCTTCTTAATAAAAAAGCCGATGCGGACCATGAGCGGCGTTGCCGTCGTTGCCGTTATGACCTCCCCCCATCCGTGCCCGCACGGAAAATGCGCATACTGCCCGGGAGGGGTCGACAGCGGCTCTCCTCAATCATATACAGGGAAAGAGCCTGCCGCAAGAAGAGCGGAGCGGAACAACTTCGATCCGTTCCTTCAGGTAAAGGACAGGATAGACCAACTGACCGCCATCGGCCATAAGACTGACAAAATAGACCTTATCATAATGGGCGGCACCTTTACTTCGAGAGAAAGAGAATACCAAGAGTGGTTCGTAAAAAGATGTCTTGATGCGATGAACGGAGAGGATTCGGAGGATATCAAAAATGCAAAGCAAAGGAACGAGACCTCCGAACACAGGTGCATCGGCCTGACAGTGGAGACCCGGCCGGATGTCTTCGGCGATGAACAAATTGAAATGGCGATGATGCTCGGCGCGACGAGGGTTGAACTCGGCGTACAGATACTTGACGATGATGTCCTGGCACTGTCAAAAAGAGGCCATGGTGTAAAAGAGATAATCGATTCCACCAGGTCGTGTAAGGACCATGGCCTGAAGGTCTGCTACCACATAATGCCCGGACTGCCGGGCTCGACCCCGGAGAAGGACCTGGAATGTTTTAAGCGAGTGTTCGAAGATCCGGACTTCCGCCCGGATATGCTGAAATTCTACCCGACGCTTGTTATATCCGGCACAGAACTTTTTGACCTGTGGAAGAAAGGAGAATACACTCCATACGACGAGAGTACGGCGGTCGACCTCCTGTCAAAGATGAAGTCGATCGTTCCCGAATACACCAGGATACAGAGGGTGGAAAGGGACATCCCGGCACCGCAGATAACAGCGGGTATAAAGACCAGTAACATACGCCAGGTGGTCCAGGAGAACATGGCCGCCCATGGGATGTCCTGCAGGTGCATCAGGTGCAGAGAAGTGGGACATACTAACCAAGTTCTTGATGACCCAGATCTTGTCAACCAAAAGGCTATGGAGTATGAAGCGAGCGAGGGGTTTGAAAGGTTCGTCTCGTTGGAATACAATGATTCGCTCATCGGTTATGTCAGACTGAGAACAGATGATACCGATACCGCAACGATCAGAGAATTGAAAGTTTTCGGAAAGATCGCCTCTATCGGCTCCGAAGGAGAGGACTGGCAGCACAGAGGGTTCGGAAAGGAGCTGATGCTTGAGGCTGAACGTCTAGCAGTTCTTGACGGTAAGAAAAGGATGAGGATCAACAGCGGCATCGGCGTAAGAGGATACTACAGGGCATTGGGGTACGTGTTGGAAGAGCCGTATATGGTCAAGGACCTCAGTTGATTATTATTTTGTTCCCGTCGAATCTTATACGGTCCGTCTCGACCACCAACCTGCCTTTGTCGTCGACCTTGTGCTCTTCTCCGATGACTTTCCCGGATGCCGAGACCAGGAGATATTTGATCGAACCATCGACGGTATCGATGACCAGATCCTCGAGCTTTCCCACCGTCCGTCCGGTGATGGTCTCCACTTCCTTGCCGATAATTTCTCTGCTGAAGATCTTATTGTCCATTGGATCACCCATAGAATGGCTGGTCCTTCCAGCCAGTGTGAAGCTTTCTCATCTCTTTGCTCAGTGTTTCATACTTGACGAACGTTGATTCGTCGACAGATTGGTGCACCCTTTCCATTGCGTCCTTGAAATCCCTTTCGGTCACATACTGTGCGTTGTTGTCCCTGCGGTATGCGGATAATCCCGCCTCTCTGCACAATGCGGCGATGTCCGCTCCCACAAACCCATCGGTCATCTTTGCTATTGCAACAAGATCCACGTCCTTCAGCGGCATCTTCTCAGTGTGTACTTTGAGTATGCTCTTCCTTGCTTCCAGGTCCGGTTTCCCAACCAGTATCATGCGGTCCATCCTGCCTGGCCTGAGAAGCGCCGGATCTATCATGTCAGGACGGTTGGTGGCCGCCATTATCATCACTCTGTTCATGCTTTCAATGCCGTCCATTGAAGTAAGGAGCTGCGCAACGACCCTTTCCCAAGTCTGGGAGTCACCCTCCCCCCTTATGGGCGCTATTGAATCGATCTCGTCGAAGAAGATTATGCACGGAGCCATCTGTTTGGCTTTTTTGAATATTTTTCTGATGGCTTGCTCCGACTCTCCCATCCACTTGCTGGCTATCTCCGGGCCGCTGATCGAAATGAAGTTCGCGCCGGACTCGTTCGCCACGGCCTTGGCGATCAGCGTCTTACCGGTACCCGGGGGGCCATATAGAAGGATGGCCTTGCCCGGCTCTATGCCGAGTCTCTCGAATGATTTTTGGCCCTCTATGGGGATGAACACTTCCTGTATCTCCTTTTTAATGTGTTCCAACCCACCGATATCCTTCCAGCGGACCTTCGGGATCTCAACGAACAATTCTCTCATTCCGCTAGGTTCAACTTCCGCAAGAGCGTCGGCGAAGTCCGCCATGTCGACCTTCATAGCTTCTAATGTGGACTGCGGCACCGGCTTGTCAAGGTCCAGTTTGGACATGTGCTTGCTGAGACACTTCATTGCGGATTCCCTTGCAAGCGACGCAAGATCCGCGCCCACGAACCCCTGTGTCATCGAGGCGATCTCGTCTATCTTCACATCATCGGCCAACGGCATGTCCCTTGTATGGACTTCGAGGATGCTCTTCCTTCCCTGCATGTTCGGAACACCGATCTCAATCTCCCGATCGAATCTTCCCGGCCTTCTCAGTGCCGGATCTATGGAATCCTCTCTGTTGGTCGCCCCTATCACGATCACGTTCCCCCTGCCGCCCATGCCGTCCATCAGCGTAAGGAGTTGAGCAACTACGCGCCTTTCCACTTCCCCATATGTGGAATCCCTGTTCGGTGCGATCGAATCTATCTCATCCAAGAAGATTATGCTCGGAGCCTTGTCCTCGGCGTTCTCAAATATCTTCCTAAGCCTTTCTTCGCTTTGGCCGTAGTATTTGCCCATGATCTCCGGCCCGCGTATCGAGTAGAACGATGCGCCTGACTCATTGGCGACGGCTTCTGCGATCAGGGTCTTTCCGGTACCGGGCGGCCCGTAAAGGAGCACACCTTTCGGCGCCGATATCCCCATCCTGTCGAACAGTTCCGGATGCTTGAGCGGGAGCTCGATCATCTCCCTTATCCTTTTCAATTCGTCATCCAATCCGCCTATGTCGTCATATGTTGTGCGGCCTGTGCGCACGGGGGTTTCAGAGTCCTTCTCTGCTTTGACCGGCTCGCTTTTTATTACTATTTCCGTGGCGGTGCTGACGATGACGGGACCTCTGGGGACGGTGGACTGTACATGGTACGTTGCTCGGTTCCCCATAAGGGCTATGTTCGGTATCATCACATCCATGCCGACAATGAGCGGTCTTCCTTCCAGTCCGCTTCTGAACACATCGTCGATGCCTGCCTCGTAACTTATCCTTTTGTTCTCGGAGATGTTCGGGGAAAGTACCACTTTCTGAGCTGTTTCAGGGATGCATTTTTTTATCTTCACAGTCTCGTCGACGCTGACCTCTGCGCTTGTCCTTGTTAATCCGTCGATTCGGATGAGCTTCATGCCATCATCGCCCGCCTCGCCTTTGAACACCTTTGCAACGGCGGTCTTCTTTCCTATTATCTCGATGACGTCCCCGAGGTCGAGACCGAGTTTCTTACGGGCATCATTGTCCAACCTGGCCCTGCCGTATCCTGCCTCGGATTGCCTCTGCGCCATTGCGACCTTGAGTTCAAGAAATTTTTCCATCTCGAGAATGACATGCTGTTCAAATTATTTCATTTAATTGTTCAGTTGAACAAATCTGCTCCGCCTAACCCTTATAATTGCTTTTCATTGCTTTGTCGTATTGAAAAAAAGAGCTGGAACACCAACCGACACACGACCCGGGTTGGTGTTCTTTATTATGGTTTTACTTACCTTGCTTACGCCTTAGCCCTCCTGGATACCGCTACCGCCAGTCCGGCGACGATGAGCACTGCCGCGACCGCTATCGCAACCCACAGCACAACGTTGCTGTCGTTGCTGCTGTCGCTAACGTTGTCCGGCCCTGCACCGGCGGGTTCCACGGTCAACGTAAGGTTGGCCGTTCCGCTGTTGAATACTGCGTTGTACACATATGTACCGGGAGCAAGAGAGTTCAGATAGCTTTCTGTGAAGGTGATGATCGTACTGCCGCTTGTAAGAACATAGTTCTCGCCGGGGAGTATGGAATCGTTATACGACAAATACAGGAACTCGCTCAGTGGCACGTCGATCACAAAGCTTGCGGGGTCGCCGCTTGTTATCACCATGATCTGATCTGGTAACTTCTTCCCTCCTGCGTTGCCGCTCGCCGGACTCACCGAGACCGAAGAAGTTCCCGACTTTGCGGGATCCACAAGAGATGTCGCTTTGACAATTATTGTGGTCGAGGTCTCGCCTGCCGCTATTGTAAGCAGCCCCGTGGAAGATATTGTGGTGCCGGCGTTGTTGTTGCCGGATATGCTCCAGATAACATCTTTTGACGGGTTTCCGGAAGATACCTTTACCGACGCACTGAATTGCTGCGTTGAACCTGTCTTCACATTTGCTGTCGATGGCGACACAGAAACGCTTGAGATCACGACCGCCGTGCCGCTGTTACCGGGCTGGACGGTCAATGTGAACGTAAGCGTTGCATCGGGTGATGTTCCGTTGCTTGCTGTCAATACTACAACATATGTTCCGACCGGCAGGCCTGCTGCGATGTTCAGTTTCATTGTGCCGCTGTCCCAGGTTATCTTCGCATCTCCGGACGTCTTTGCCACCGTGACCGGGGCTGTGCCGGTTATTGTGTACACGCCCGTGGAGGTTGCTGTGTAACTCTTTGCCAGCGTCAGTGTCATGGGGCCGGTTATACCCGGAGCAACAGATATAACGGCCGTCCAGTGAGCGGTCAGCGTAATGTCCCCGGTCAAGATCGTGCTGAAGTCATATGCGGCCGCACCTTTGAACCATCCCGCGAAGGTGTATCCCGTCTTGGTCGGATCAGCCGGCTTTGCCACGGCGGAACCGTAGTTCACTGTGGCGGACACGATCGAACTTCCGCCGTCGGAATCGAAGGT
>Ga0209629_10000079_pt1 | contig 42548 bp, 27 predicted proteins | sample TergutCu122P5_FD_187286 | JGI IMG/M metagenome (GOLD analysis project Ga0209629, IMG submission 187286) | Cubitermes ugandensis P5 segment gut microbial communities from Kakamega Forest, Kenya - Cu122 P5 (SPAdes) (version 2) | ecosystem: Host-associated > Arthropoda: Insects > Digestive system...
ATTATTTTGGCAAATCTTGGAAATTGCTACCGTTATAAACAATGGAATGAAACCGCTTTAAAGTACTACAACGAAGTTTTATCGCTGTTTGAGCGACAAAATGATAAATTCAAGTTAGCTATTACTTATAATATGATGGGAGCAGTGTATAATGCTTTGAATATGCAAAATGAAAATCTTTTGTATTCCGAAAAGGCGCTTGCGATCTATAATGAAAAACCCGACACGCTTTCCCGGGTAAGCGCATTGAATAATTACGCTGTCGCTCTGATCGATAATCATGAATTTGAAAAAGCGAAAAATTGCTTATGGGAAGCGCAACGTATTTGTAAACTGCATAATGCAAAATATTATTTAAGTTCTATTTACATTAATTTAGGAAATGTAGCCATTGAACAATATGATTTAGACAAAGCGGAAATGTATATTCACAAAGCGATAGCGTTTGATTCGGAATTTGATAATACGGAGGCTAACAGTACGGTGAATCTGTTCTTTGGAAATATAGAGAAGTTAAGAGGAAAGTTTGATCTTTCGGAAAAATATGCAAAGAAAGCATTGGATATTGCTAATGAATATGATTTGTCCAATCAAAAGAGAGAAAGTTATAAATTGCTTTCTGATTTGTCTATTGCCCGGCATGATTTTCGGAATCATCGATTGTATTTAGCAAAAGCAGATTCAATAGAGAAAGCGGCAGTATCCCAAAAAACGCAACGCTATGCCAAAGAAATGGAAGCCAAATACGAAACGGAAAAGAAAGAACTCAAAATCGTATCTTTGGAAAAAAATCGGCAGTTGTTGATTTGGTTAAGTATTGCAGGCGGTGCCATATTATTGTTAGCATTGGCAACATTTATTTTACTTTGGCGATGGACGGTACAGAAAAAACGGTTGGCGGAAACGCGTATTAAACAGTTTGAACAAGAGAAGCAATTACTTGCCACACAAGCGATTCTCGAAGGAGAAACTATTGAACGCACCCGACTCGCACGCGACTTGCACGACGGCTTAGGTAGCATGCTGACCGGCGTGAAACTGAATCTGATGGAATTGAAAAAAGGCGCTAAACTTGATTTTGACGAAGTGGAGAGGTTCTACAATGCGGTAAACTTGCTCGACGAATCCATCTCGGAAATGCGTCGCGTTGCGCATCACCTGATGCCCGATTCGCTCTCGCGTTTCGGACTGAAACCGGCGGTGGGCGATTTTTGTAAAACGATACCTTCTATTCATTTTAACTACTATGGAGACGATTCGCGTTTGAATCCGAAATTAGAAGTAATGGTTTACCGTAGCATCTACGAATTGGTGAATAATGCGTTGAAACACGCCGGTGCGAAGAAAATTTTAGTTCAAATCATGCAGCGTCCCGATAACATCGCTTTCACCGTGCAGGACGACGGTTGCGGTTTCGATCCTTCCATTTTAGCAGAAGGCGTCGGTTTACGGAATATCCGCACCCGCGTAGCCGCTTATAACGGCATAATGAATATCGATTCGAAGGCGGGCGAAGGAACGGAAATAAATGTGGAATTGAGAATTGAGAATTAGGAATTAAGAATTAAGAAATAGTTCGTCATTGCGAGCCGCTTGCGGCGAAGCAATCCATAGAATTAGGAATTATGGGAGCAAATAATAACACTCAATTGATTCGAGTTGCAGTTGTAGATGATCACAAAGTAGTTGTGGATGGTTTGGAAAAAATAATCAATGAATCGAGTATCGCCGTATTAACGGATAAATCCTATGATGCTGCCGGTTGCCGGCGGATGCTCGAAACGGCGCAACCCGATGTTCTGATGCTCGATCTCGGTTTGCCCGATGCGAGCGGAATGAATCTGTGCCCGGAAATAAAGGAAAAATATCCTGAGATAAACATATTGATATTAACCAATTATACAGAATATACCATGATTTCTCAGGTTCTGAACAACGGCGCTTCCGGTTATATTCTGAAAAACGCCATGCCGGAAGAAATTGTCGAAGGAATACGAACGGTTGCTTCCGGTAAGCAATTTTTATGTGAAGAGGTTGATATGTTGCTTAAATCGGAAAAAGCCGAACCATTGGAACTTACGCGTCGAGAACTTGAATTGCTGCGACTGATATATGCAGGATATCCGAATTCCGAAATCGCTGATAAAATGATCCTCGGTTATGAAACGATCAAAAGCTACCGGAAAAACCTTTTCCAAAAATTAAATGTCCGTAATACAGCGCAATTAATGAAAATGATTGCAGAAAAAAAAATAATTTGAGCGTCCCCGGCAGATAGCACGTAGGGACTATTTTATGAAGGAAGCAATATCATTTTCCAATCCGGAATAATCATCCACGCGTTTAACAATTTCTCCTTTTCTATTCAGAATGAATCCGGTCGGAATTGAACGCACATTGTATTTTTTTATAATATCCGAATTAATGGATTGTGGATCGATAACACAAGTCCAAGGAAGATTAACGGCTGCGTTTTTCCAAAAATGTTCATCGGTATCCAACGATATTTGATAAATTCGGAACCCTTGTGCATAATATTTCGAGTAGGCTTTCGCTAAAAGTTGATTATGTAATGGGGATTCGTTCATTTCGTAGGCGATGAAATCTACTAACAATACTTTATCTTTTCCTATATCCGAAAGGCGAAAGGTTTGCCCGTCGAAGGATGCCAGCGACACATCGAAATAATCTTTGCTTTCAATCGTATTTGCTTCTATCGAGCTGTTCCGCATGATTGCTAAAGCGGATGTAAACAATTTTACTAAATGCTTTGTTCGCGGAGCATCGGGATAATGTTGATTCCATGTATTTGCAACCGCTCCATAGGCTTTGGAATCGGTTTTATCGTAAGGATCAAAAAGTAATAAACCATCTATATTCTGAAATAATGCAAAATAAGCCGAAGTAGAAGCCGGATTGGAATAAATGAAATGCTTCGCCTCCTCTTTGTAAGCATGGATACAAGCATTCAGTTTTTCATTATATTCATCCGCAGTAATTTTTTGAGATCGATACAGGCTTTGCAATTGATTATAGGTCTCTTTTGTTTTTAATTGCAAGGAAGCCAATGTTTTAATATGTTCTGATTCCGCTGAGCCTTCTATGGTATAATTGGTAGCAAACAGGATTGTATCCGAAAGAATGGTAAGGTTTTCTGTGCTGTCGATCGCGAAATTAATCAATTGATTGTTTAGTCGTAAACGATAAAAATCGGGAGTTGCCGGACGATTCTGTTTAAATGTGAACGATCCGTCTTTCTTTAATTTTACCGAATCCAAAAGGACTACTTTTGAAGCGGTTACATTTTCCAAATAGATTATTTTCTCATTTCCGTCTTTGATATAACCCTTTACGGTGAAATGATTTTTATTGGAACAGGAAATGAAGATGCCTGTGATTGTAATTAAAAGCGTGATTTGTCTAAGAATATTTTTTTTCATTGATTATTTGATTTTAGGCGCAAATATACGATATTTCCTTTATTTTTAATTATCTTTGCACGATTTTTAAAGTTAAGATATATATTAAGAAACGATTATTTATGATTAATCCTGTTGTAAGAAAAATTGAATTAGGGGATGGAAGGATCATCACCCTTGAAACCGGGAAATTGGCTAAACAGGCTGATGGAGCGGTTGAGTTGCGAATGAATAAGACCATGTTGCTGGCAACGGTTTGCGCAGCAAAAGAGGCGGCGCCCGGCGCCGATTTTATGCCTTTACAGGTTGAATATAAAGAGAAATATTCCGCTTTCGGCCGTTTTCCCGGCGGATTTACAAAACGGGAGGGTAGGGCATCCGATAATGAAATTTTAACCTGCCGCTTAGTTGACAGAGCCTTGCGTCCTTTATTCCCGGACGATTATCATGCTGAAGTTTTTGTTAATATCCTTTTGTTTTCCAGCGACGGAGAAGACATTCCCGATGCTTTGGCCGGCTTGGCTGCTTCTGCAGCTTTGGCAGCATCTAAAATTCCTTTCAACGGGCCATTGGCTGAAGTACGTGTTGCCCGCATAGACGGAGAATTCAAAATTAATCCTACTTTTTCGGAATTGGAAAAATCCGATATGGATATTATGGTCGGCGCTACGATCGACAATATTATGATGGTCGAAGGAGAAATGAAGGAAGTATCTGAAACCGAATTGCTTGATGCCATTAAATTTGCCCATGAAACCATAAAAAAAATGTGCCAAGTGCAAATTGAATTTATGGAAGAATTAGGTACAACCGTTAAGAGCGAATATGCTCATGAAGTCAACGACGAAGCATTAAAAGAAGATATTAAAGCTAAGTTATATGATAAAGTATATGCAATCGCTAAATCGGGACAAGGGAAACAGGAACGCAGCGATGCTTTCAAAGCCCTTGTGGATGAATACAAAGCGCAATTCACTGAAGAAGAATTGACGGACGAAAAAGTTGCCTTGATCAATAAATATTATCATGACGTAGAAAAGGAAGCCATGCGTCGTTGTATTCTTGATGAAGGTGTTCGATTAGACGGTCGCAAAACGACGGAAATTCGTCCGATTTGGTCGGAAGTGGATTATGTACCCGGGCCGCATGGATCGGCTGTTTTCACCAGAGGAGAAACTCAAGCGTTGGCCACCGTTACTTTGGGAACGAAATTAGACGAAAAACTCATCGATGATGTTTTGAATATTGAAAAAGAGCGCTTTCTATTGCATTATAATTTTCCGCCGTTTGCAACAGGTGAAGCTCGTCCGCAACGAGCGGTCGGTCGTCGGGAAATCGGTCACGGGAACTTAGCGCATCGAGCGTTGAAATCGATGCTTCCGGAGAATTATCCGTATTGTATCCGTATTGTATCCGATATATTGGAGTCCAACGGTTCCTCTTCAATGGCAACCGTTTGCTCCGGAACGCTTTCGTTGATGGATGCAGGGGTTCCGGTTAAACGGCCGGTTTCGGGTATCGCCATGGGATTGATCTCCGAAAATAAAGGAGCTAATTATGCCGTTCTTTCCGATATCTTAGGAGATGAAGACCACTTAGGCGATATGGATTTCAAAGTAACGGGAACATCAGTAGGAATCACTGCCACTCAAATGGATATGAAAGTGGACGGTTTATCGTATGAAATCTTGGAAAATGCATTGGCGCAAGCAAAAAAAGGACGTGAACACATCTTGGATAAAATACTTGAAACGCTATCCGAACCGCGTCCGGATTTGAAACCGCATGCTCCGAGAATCGAAGTGATTATGATTGCCAAAGAATTTATAGGCGCAGTCATTGGCCCCGGTGGTAAAATAATTCAAGCGATGCAGGAAGAAACCGGAACAATTATCACTATCGATGAAATAGAAGGTATCGGACGAGTAGAGGTTTCCGCCAACAATAAAGCATCTATCGACGCCGCAATTGCTAAAATCAAGGGAATTACCGCCGTGCCTGAAGTCGGCGAAGTGTATCAAGGGAAAATTCAATCCATTATGCCTTATGGGGCTTTTGTCGAATTCCTCCCCGGCAAAGACGGATTATTGCATATTTCGGAAATCGATTGGAAACGTTTGGAAACCGTCGAAGAAGCCGGATTGAAAGAAGGCGACGTCATCGAAGTGAAATTACTGGATATTGACCCGAAAACCGGCAAATTCAAATTATCGAGAAAAGCATTATTGCCGCGCCCTGAAAGAACGGAAGGAGACGATCGACCCTATCGTCCGGAAAGATCTGATAGATCGGAAAGAGGAGATAGAGGAGAACGTCCCCATCGTTCGGAAAATGGCGGCGGATACAGAGGACGACGATAATTCAACCGCGTGTCATCTATCGTTTAAAAACTTAAATATCTCTTGTTGATATCAATAAATATTTATATTTTTGCAAAACAAATTGAAAATAAAATGATTACACAAGAGCAAATCGCTAATATTGTTGATTTTCAAAAAGAATTATTTGGTAAAACAGATTCTTTTCCTCGTGAAGGACTTGATAAATTACGATCTGCGGAAAATTTTGCAACTATCGTTACAGGGCTTCGACGATGCGGAAAGAGTACTTTTCTCCATCAATTTTTAAGACGAAATCAAACTGATTTTTTTCATCTCAATTTTGAAGATACCCGTTTAGCCGGTTTTGAGATTAGTGATTTTGCCCGGTTGAGCGACGAAATACGAAAACGAAAAATCAATATTTTGTTTTTTGATGAAATTCAATTAGTGAAGGGATGGGAAATATTTATTCATCAAAAATTGAATGAAGGCTATCGTATTTTCATCACAGGCTCCAATGCTGCGTTGTTGAGCAAGGAAATGGGAACTCATCTGACGGGCAGACATTTATCATCTGAATTATTTCCCTTTTCCTATAAGGAATTTGTGGGTTTCAAGAAACTTGAATATAATGAAGAATCGCTGAAATCGTACTTGTTTTCAGGTGGTATTCCCGAATATCTCAAAACAGGTATCAATGAAATTCTTAATAATTTGATGGATGATGTCCTAATAAGGGATATAGCCATACGCTATGGCGTTCGTGATGTTGCAGCCCTCAGACAATTGGCTGTGTATTTGGTTTCAAATATCGGGACTCCTGTTTCGGCAAATAAAATAGCAGGCATGTTTGGAATAAAAGCCGGTAGCACGGTGTTAGAATATTTTTATTATTTCAAAGATTCCTATTTATTGGATTTTATGCCAATGTTCAGTTATTCGCTTAAAACACAAACACGTAACTTAAAAAAAATATATGCCGTGGATATGGGTATTTATTCTCAAAATTCAACGATATTTAGTGATAATTCAGGGAGAAGATTAGAAAATACGGTCTACCTGCATCTTCGTCGCCATTATAAAGAATTATATTATTTCAAAGAAAAAAGCGAGTGTGATTTCGTGGCTATGGAAAGAGGAAACGTCAAGCAATTGATTCAGGTTTGTTACCAAATTGACGAATTAAATTTTAAAAGGGAATATGAAGGTTTGAAAGAGGCAATGGATTATTTTGAGATAAAAGCCGGAATTATCGTTACCTTTAATCAACAAGATCGATTTGAGAATAATGGATATACGGTTCAATTAATACCTGCACATAAATATATGTCGGAAGAAGCGTTTTCATTGTATGAATAATCAGTCCACTCTGACCCGGTTACAATCGGAGTTTCATTATCATAAATAATGGTATGACCATTCAGATCAATTTCTACATTGCTTGCTCTGATGTTTATAGCTAATGCAGGAGCAATATTATCTTTCGTAAAAACATATTTAGCATTACTCTTCGTTAGAACATAGGGTGGGGGAGCGTTTCCAAAATCTTCCGGAATACGAAGGATATCGCTTGTCAATTCTTTTGTGCAAAGTAATTATGAATTGTTTATTATATGGGATGTGATTGGGTGCATTAGATTATATTGATTTTTCCTTACGAAAAAAAAACACTACATTTGCATTGAATTATTATTTGAGGATTGCAAAACAAGTTTGTAATTATAACCTTCTTGCAATAAAATTGAGTCAATGAATGGAGCCATTTCTTCAACAACTTAACGACAGCCAGCGTGAAGCAGTTTTTTATAACGACGGTCCCAATTTAGTAATTGCCGGAGCCGGTTCAGGCAAAACTCGCGTGTTGACCTGTAAAATCGCTTATCTATTAAAAAACGGAATCGCTCCATATACTATTTTAGCATTAACATTTACGAACAAAGCGGCTCGTGAAATGAAATCACGAATTGCCGCAATGGTTGATGAAGATACGGCGCGTCGTCTATGGATGGGTACGTTTCATTCCATTTTTTCACGAATCTTGCGCCGCGAAGCAAATGCATTCGATTACCGTTCCGATTTTACCATTTACGATGCTCAGGATTCAAAAAATCTGATTAAAGCTATTATTAAGGAAAAAGCGCTGGATGATAAAATCTATAAACCGTCAGCAGTTCAAGCCCGTATTTCCAAAATGAAAAATGCATTAATCACTCCCGCAAAGTATGTAAAAGATTCGGATTTAATAAATAATGATCATTTTCATAAACAGGAAAGAATTGGTGAAATTTATACGGCATATTGGAATCGTTGCCGTACTTCCGGTGTGATGGATTTTGATGACCTTTTATTATATACCTATCTGCTTTTCAACGATCATCCCGATATCCTCGAAGGATACCGAAACCGATTTCGATTCATCTTAGTCGATGAGTACCAAGATACCAACCGGGTTCAACATGAGATTGTACGTCAATTGGCTGAAGAGCATCACCGAGTTTGCGTGGTCGGCGATGATGCTCAAAGTATTTATTCTTTTCGGGGAGCTACCATCGGAAACATTCTGAATTTTCAGAAAACCTATCCGGAAAGTAAATTATTCAAATTGGAGCAGAACTATCGTTCCACGAAAACAATCGTTAATGCTGCTAATTCTTTGATTAAGAAGAATACGGAGCAAATTCCGAAAACCATTTTTTCCAAGAAAGCAACGGGAGAAAAAATCCGGCTTGTCAGCGCTTTTTCCGATTACGAGGAAGGATATAATGTCGCTTCCCGAATAGCAGAAATGCGAATGCTTCATTCACATGAATACCAAGATTTTGCTATTTTGTATCGTACCAATGCCCAAAGCCGTATTTTTGAAGAAGCTTTGCGGAGAATCAATATTCCCTACCGAATCTATGGGGGGCTTTCTTTTTATCAACGAAAAGAGGTAAAAGACGTAATCGCATACCTGCGACTGATTGTAAATCCAAATGATGAAGAAGCATTGAAACGAGTAATTAATTATCCGGCTCGTGGAATCGGCGACACAACGGTAAATAAACTCGTTTCTGCTGCAAGCCTTCATGAAGCAGGTCTGTGGGAGGTGCTTTCCCGGCCCTTAGACTACCAATTAAATATTAACGCCGGAACCGCAAAGAAATTGGAAGGCTTTCGAAATTTATTGGAAAAACTGATGGCGAATGATGCTGCTCAAAATGTGTATGAATCAGGGAACGAACTGATCCGTCAAACCGGATTACTTACCGAATTATATAACGATCGAACTCCGGAAGGTTTAAGTCGGGTTCAAAACATTGAAGAGTTAATTAAAAGCCTTTACGAATTTGTTTCTACCCGGTTGGAAGAAGGAAGAGACGATGTAAAATCCGGCGATTTTTTAGCGGAAATTGCGCTACTGACCGATCAAGACACCGATAAAGACGAACAGTCCGACCGGGTAACCCTGATGACAATTCATTCCGCAAAAGGATTGGAGTTTAAAAATGTATTTGTTGTCGGTCTGGAAGAGGATTTGTTCCCATCCGAACAAAGCAAAAACAAACCCAAAGAAATCGAAGAAGAACGACGGCTTTTTTATGTCGCAATCACACGGGCTAAAGAAAATGTTTTGTTGACTTATGCCAAAAGTCGCTTTCGGAACGGACAATCCATGATGGGTTCACCCAGCCGATTTATCAATGATATTGATCCGAACTATTTACATATGTCCGGTAATACGAGAGTTGAAGAGGCATTACGGACTCAACGTAACGAATACCCGCAACCTACCCGTACTGATAAAGATTCAATTTTCCAAGGAGGGAGTTTCCGGCCTGTTATAACAAGGACTGTTGATCAACCGGTACCGACTATTCATCGGCACATTGGAAACCTTTCGATTGGGAATGTTATTCGTCACGAACGATTCGGTGCAGGAAAGGTAACAGAATTAATCGGTGAAAATGAAAATGCAAAGGCTGTGGTTGAGTTTGAAAGTTTTGGAAGAAAACAATTATTACTGAAATTTGCAAAATTTGATATAATTGAATGACAAGTGATTGACCCGAAGAAAATACCCACGCCGGCTTATGTTTTGGATGAGTCGCTTCTCCGAAAAAATTTAGCTTTAATCCGCTCGGTTCAAGATAGGGCGGGAGTAACGATCATTCTTGCTTTCAAAGCCTTCGCTTTATGGAAAGTATTCCCGATTATAAAAGAATACATTTCCGGGTCTACTGCAAGTTCTCCATGGGAAGCCCGGCTTGCTTGGGAAGAAATGGGAAGTAAAGCTCACACCTATTCTCCTGCATACACAGAAAAAGATTTCCCGGTTATTAAAGCGTTCAGTTCACATATCACTTTCAATTCGCTCTCCCAATTCCGGCGCTTTTATAAGGATACGCTTAACAATGAAACTCCTATTTCTTGCGGGTTACGCATTAATCCGGAATATTCGGAAGTTGCTACCGATTTATATAATCCGTCGGCGCCGGGTTCTCGTTTGGGTATTATCCCGGAAGCTTTGGGCAAGAAACTACCTGCCGGCGTTGAAGGATTACATTTTCATACCTTATGCGAATCTTCATCTTTTGCTTTAGAAAACACTTTAAAGCATGTAGAATCTAAATTCGGAGATTTGCTTCCTCAAATTCGTTGGCTGAATATGGGTGGCGGTCATTTGATAACGCGTGATGACTACAACATAGAGCATCTTATAGGACTGCTGAAAAATTTCAAAAGAAAATATCCGAATTTGGAAATTATTTTAGAACCGGGGGCTGCTTTTGTATGGCAAACCGGCGTATTGGTTTCTTCGGTTGTAGATATTGTAGAAAACAGAGGAATTACAACGGCCGTTCTCGACGTATCGTTTACCTGCCACATGCCCGATTGTTTAGAAATGCCTTATAAGCCGGTTGTTCGCGACGCTTATCAAGAGACGATGCCGGGAAAACCGACCTATCGCTTGGGTGGAAATTCCTGTTTAAGTGGAGATTACATAGGTGATTGGTCGTTTGATGAACCTCCGGAAATCGGCGATCGAATCGTTTTTGAAGATATGATCCATTATACCATTGTAAAAACCACTTTATTTAACGGCATTCCTCATCCCGATTTGTGTTTGTGGAAAACTGACGGTTCGATAGAACTCTTGCGCCGTTTCGGATATGATGATTATAAAAACCGGATGAGTTAATATAAAGATAATTATGGATAATCAATCATACCAAGCATTATTAAAGGAAATTGAAAGAAGGTTTACAAAAAGGGCGGCGATGGTGAACGCTTTGGCTGAAATGCTCCGAATCGAGAAAGGCGCCGTATACCGGAGACTTCGGGAAGAAGTTCCCTTTACGTTTAATGAAATTTCTCTTATTACCAAGAACTTGATGATTTCTTTGGATAATTTGATAGGTATTGAAGGAGAGAAGAGTATTCCCTTTCAAATGCATCTGCCGGATTTTCTTTATCCAAAAGATTTTGACTACTATATAATTAATACTTACCTCACCTTTCTTCGTTCCATCAATCAATCGGATCATTCCGAAGTGGCATCCGCCTCCAATGCATTACCCTACGATCTCGCCTTTAAATTTCATGAATTGATCATGCTTTATTTATTCAAATGGAACTTCCATTATAACAGCGACAAAGTAATGCTTTTCCGCCAAATTTCAGTAAAAAATGAAATGAAACAATTGATGGAAGAATATACCCTTGAAATGAAAAAATTCAGTAAAATTTCTTATATTCTCGATAATCGAGTATTTCGACTTTTTGTTGACGATATTCAATATTTCAACAGTATCCGTTTAATCGATAAAGATGATATTGAAATAATTAAAAATGCTTTGTTTTCCATGCTGGATTATTTAGAAAAAATGGCAATTAGCGGTCAATTTCAAGAAACAGGTAAACCGGTCAATTTATATATTTCAGATTTGGATATTACAACAAGCTATACCTGTTTAGAATCTGAAAACATTCATTTCAGCATGATAAAAACATTTATTTTATCCTCTGTTAATTCAACCGATGAAAACACTTTTGATCGAATGAAAAAATGGATTCAATCATGGATAAAAATATCAACATTGATTACTTTAACTAATGAAAGACAACGGGTTTTATATTTTGAAAAGCAACGTAAAATTATTAACGAATTATAAAAAAAAGGCGGAACTCTCATTATACCAACGAAACGTTCCGCCATCATCAGACTTATGAAATTTATACGCACTGCAAATTTCAGAAAAAAAATACTAAAGTAACTGTCAATCCATAAAAATATTTATTATATTTTGATAAATGTCCAAAAAAAAATTATCATATTATGACATAATTTTTTACATGGATTTTAATAATTCAGAATATGCAAAATATTGTTTGATAAATCTAAATGCAGCGCCTATTTAATATTGCTCCGACATTCTTTGCAAAAAGAAATATAAGCATTCAATCCAAGGCAATTCATGGTTTCTTTATTTTAAAGGTAGATTGAATGGCTTCATCTTCCGAATGACTTCCGGCAAAAATCGTATAAGTACCCTGCGGAACTTGCAATTCACCTGCCGAATCATCCCATTTGGCTAATTGAGCAATCGGTATGGAAATTTTGATTTCTTCCGTGGTACCTTTAGTAATCGTTTTTCGTTCGAAATAGCGTAACTCTTTCAAAGGTAAAACTTTCCCGTTTTGAGGATATTTGATATACACTTGTGCAACTTCATCGCCATCGGAAGTTCCCGTATTCTTTACTTTTAAACTGCATTCAATAGTTTCGTTTGCAGTATATTCTTTTTTGGGCATTGTGTTCCAAGTATAAGTAAATTGGGTATAACTCAAACCATAACCGAATGGATACAAGGCTTTTCCGTTAAAATACCTGTAAGTTCGATTCAACATGCGATAATCCTCAAAATCGGGCAAATCCGAATCACTTGCATAGAAAGTAACCGGTAAACGTCCGGATGGATTATAATTTCCGAAAATGACATCCGCAATGGCTTTTCCTGCGGATTCTCCTCCGTACCAGGAATTAATGATAGCATTGATGTTTTGCGCTTCCCATGGAACAGCAATGGCGCTCCCGGTCATCATAACAAAAACGATCGGCTTCCCTGTCGATTTCAGGGCTTTCAATAAATCGGTCTGAATCTGAGGCAATAATATAGATGTACGATCTCCGCCGAAAAATCCGGGCGCTTTAACACGCATCTCTTCTCCTTCGATACGGGGAGAAATGCCTCCTACATAGATAATCAGGTCTGCGTCTTTAATTTTATTCAAAGTAGCGGCAAAGGATACCGGAGTGTTTCCGTAATAACCGATAACCGTATCGGTATAGATTTGCACTTTTTCGCCCAATTCATCTTTTAATCCGTCGAGCGGGGTAATGATTCGTGTCGGAAAACCGTTGTAGTTACCTAATTGTACTTCCGGATTATTACTATTCGGGCCGAGCAAGGCAATCTTTTTTAGTTTATCTTTTTTCAAAGGTAAAATACCGTCGTTTTTGAGTAATACAACCGACTGACGCGCCATTTTTAATGCCAAATCCTTGTGGGCTTTGGCTTCGAGGGCCGATGAATCGATTCGTGAAAAAGGCGTTTTTTCCGGCGGATCGAACATTCCCAATCGAAAGCGAATTTCAAACAGTCTTCGAAGAGAAACATCGATTTGACTTTCGGGGATGAGGCCGTCTTCAACCGCTTTTTTTAATCCTAAATAGGCTTCTCTTCCGCAATCAACGTCTGTTCCATGGAAAACTGCGTCGGCAGCGGCGGCCGGAGCATTTGGATGGGTCTTATGCGATTTATAAAAATTATCGATGGCTCCGCAATCGGAAGTTACATAACCTCTGAATCCCCAATCTTTACGTAAAATATCGATCATTAACTGATTATTTCCGCAACAGGGTTGACCTTCAAATGCATTGTATGCGCACATGACGCCGGCTACTTTGCATTCTACTAATTTTTTGAATGCCGGAAGATAGGTATCCCATAAATCATAATTACTTACTTCTGCATTAAATGTATGACGCTTGGATTCCGGGCCGCTATGAATCGCATAATGTTTGGCACATGCGGCAGCTTTCAAATAGGTCTTGTCGGTTCCTTGCAATCCCTCAACAAAATTTTTCCCGATGGTTGCAGTTAAATAAGGATCTTCTCCGTAGGTTTCCTGACCGCGTCCCCAGCGAGGATCACGAAAAATATTGATGTTGGGTGTCCAGTAAGTCAAACCGTGGTAAATTCGGTAATCGCCTTTGGCTTGAGAAATGTTGTAAATTGCTCGACCTTCTTCCGAAGTATAATCTCCCATTTGCCGAATCGCATTCACATCCCATCCTGCTGCCATGGCGATGGCTTGCGGATAGACAGTCACTTTGTATTCGGTGCGGGCTACTCCGTGTAAACATTCATTCCACCAATCATAGGGAGGAATTTTTAATCGTTCGATTGCCGGTGTACGATTCAACATTTGAGCGATTTTTTCGTCCAAAGTAAGACGAGAAACCAAATCGGCAGCGCGTTGTTCGACCGTTAAAGCCGGATTTCGGAACGGATAATCGCTTGTAGTTTTTTGACATTCTGCATTTTGAAAGAAAAATACGGATAAAAGTATCCACAAGTAATGTTTATTCATATTATTTGAAATTAACGGGTTAATTATTAATCACAACAAAGATAATGGTTTTCTCGGAAAAAGGGAAATAACCAACAGAACGATTTTGAAAAAGTTTGAGTATTTAATTTATAGATTGCTTCGCTCCGCTCGCAATAACGATTATCGAGCACGTAGCGCTCACGCGTTTATAGTCGTGTGCGACAGCGCACGGGACGGTTATTTATAAAATTTTTCGATAAAAGCGGAATCTTTGGTTTGCTTTAAAACAATGACTTTCCAAAATGCGTAAATAAATCCGCACCCGTATCCGGTCAGTTGGACAAAGGTTGCAATCATCGAAAGCAAACCTACCGATAAACTTTTTGTTTTAACGGTTGAATCTATAAAAATCGCTAAAAAATAAAGAATAAACGGAATCAAGATATACCAACCGAGAATAAATGTTAGAATCGGTAATAGTATTGAATAGCCGGTAAACAGTGCGGGAAAAGCATAAATGAGTTTTAATGAGTCGGGATATTTTTTATATAAATTGATTCGAGCAATTCCGGAGTTAAATACTTGTTTGAAGAATTTTTTCAAGTCCGTTCTTCGTTTATGAAATACCCGGGATTCGGGAAATAAACGGCTCCGGTGCCCTTTTTTCAATACCCTTATACTTAAATCAATATCTTCTCCAAAACGCATACTTGAAAATCCGCCGACATCTTCGAAAGTGGATTTATCGATTCCCATATTGAAACTTCGGGGAAAAAAACGATCAATCCTTGCTTTTCCGCCTCGTATTCCACCGGTTGTAAAAATGGAAGTCATGCTGTAATTGATTGCTTGTTGCATTTTTGTAAACGAGGAATCTGCGCTGTCGGGTCCGCCGAAAAAGCCGACATACTTTGATTGCAATTCATTTTCAACTGTCAATAAATATTGTGTGGGAACGATGCAATCCGAATCAAAAAAAATCAAATAATCGCCTGTACTTCTTTCTGCTCCGTAGTTTCGTGTTTGACCGGGGCCGGAATTGGGTTTATAAAAATATTTAATGGAGAGTTGGCCTTGATATTTATTTATTATAGGTTCGCAGGGAATGGATGAACCGTCGTCAACCACAATGACTTCAAAGTCTTTATACAATTGCAGGGTAAGACTTTCGAGAAGTTCGTCGATTTCGGAAATACGATTAAATACCGGAATGATAATGGAATAAAACATAGTACGATGGAGACAATTTTTGATTAATTGGCTAATTCGGAAATAAATTTTATTCGGACTAATCGTATTTCTTCCTCGGTAAATTCGCCGCCCAATTCTTCAATAGCGCTCTCTAAATCGTCTGTTTCCGATTCTTTAAAATAGCGATATATTTCTTCGCTATGATCTTCATCCATCACTTCATTAAGAAAATAGTCGATGTTAATTTTAGTTCCGGAATAGACAATTGCTTCTATTTCGTCAAGTAGTTCGTTAAATTCCAATCCGGTTGTTAAAGCAATATCGTCTAATGCCACTTTCCGGTCGATACTCTGTACGATGGATATTTTAAGTTTGGATTTGTTTGCTACGGTTCGCACACGCAAATCTTCCGGTCGCTCGATTTCGTTTTCCGTAACATGTCGTTTAATCAATGCCACAAACTCTTGACCGTAACGTTTGGCTTTTCCTGAACCTACTCCCGGAATGTTTTGCAATTCCTCAATCGTAATCGGGTAGGTAGTTGCCATTGCTTCAAGGGAGGGGTCTTGAAAAATAACGTAAGGGGGAACTTCCAATTTTTTAGCTAATTTTTTCCGTAAATCTTTCATCATGGAATATAAAATCGGATCCACTGCGCAGGAGGCTCCTCCTCGTACCGGAGTTTCTTCCGCCGGGTCTTCTTCTTCAAAGTCATTGTCTTTTGTTATGGTAAACGGTGTAGGATTAGCTAAATATTTACGTCCGTTTGCCGTTAGCTTCAACAGCCCGTAGTTTTCAATATCTTTATCCAAAAATCCGGCGATCATTGCTTGTCGTATAACGGCATTCCATGTTTTTTCATCTTCATCTTTACCTGTTCCGAAAATTTCCAAATCATTATGTTCATACGATATAATTTCCGAGGTAGATTTTCCTTGAAGAATGTTTATGATATGATCTGCTTTAAATTTATCTTTTAACAGATCAACAGTTTCTAAGATTGAAATTAATAATTCTTTTGCTTCCACTTGCTTTTTAGGATTAAGACAATTATCACAACTTCCGCAATTATCCTCTGTATATTCTTCACCAAAATAATGTAAAATTACTTTTCTTCGGCAGACGGAAGTTTCGGCGTAGGCTCTTGTTTCTTCCAGTAATTGTTTGCCGATTTCCTGTTCGGATATGGGCTTGCCTTGCATAAACTTTTCCAATTTTTGCAAATCAGCATGAGCATAAAATACAATGCATTTTCCTTCTCCTCCGTCTCGTCCGGCTCTTCCGGTTTCCTGATAATAACCTTCTAAGCTTTTAGGAATGTCATAATGAATAACATACCGTACATCAGGTTTATCGATTCCCATTCCAAATGCAATGGTAGCGACAATTACTTCAGCTTCTTCCATCAGGAAAGCATCTTGATTTTCAGAGCGGGTTTGTGAATCCATACCTGCATGATAAGCCAACGCATTTATTCCGTTGGCTTTTAAAATTTCGGTAAAGTCTTCTACTTTTTTCCGGGCTAAACAATAAATAATCCCGGATTTTCCCGGATTGGCTTTGATAAATTTGACAATTTCTTTATCAATGTCTTTGCCTTTTTGCCGCACTTCATAATATAAATTCGCTCGATTAAAGGATGATTTAAATACGGCGGCATCCATCATTCCTAAATTTTTCTGTATATCATGTTGTACTTTTGGTGTAGCCGTCGCAGTGAGCGCAATCAATGGACGACGAGCTATTTCATTAATTATTGGTCGAATACGCCTGTATTCGGGGCGGAAATCATGTCCCCATTCCGAAATACAATGGGCTTCGTCGATTGCGTAAAATGAAACCGGTACCTGACGAAGAAATTCGATATTTTCTTCTTTGGTTAAAGATTCCGGGGCTACATACAACAGTTTGGTTTTTCCGGATCGAATATCGTCTTTCACTTTATCGATGGCCGATTTGTTCAGGGATGAATTGATAAAGTGGGCGACTCCATTATCTTCGCTGAAATTTCGCATCGCATCCACTTGATTTTTCATGAGTGAAATGAGTGGAGAAATCACTAAAGCAGTTCCCTTAAGCAGAAGCGATGGTAATTGATAGCATAGTGATTTTCCGCCTCCTGTAGGCATCAAAACAAATGTATCTCTTCCATCCAAAATGCTTCGAATAACATTTTCCTGATTTCCTTTAAAAGTATCGAAACCGAAATGTTTTTTAAGTTGTTCTGCCAAGAAATCTTTTTTAGCCATATAAACCCGATTCTTTATAAAACAAAGTTATAGCATTATCACGAAATATTACATACAATTTTCATTTTTTTTTATCGCATAATGAAAATTTATTTCATAAGTATTAACTTATGCTGAACGCAGCTTGGAAGAAGTTTCAAAATTTGACTTTGCATATTCTAAATCCACATAAAATGTCTTTTTACCGGAAGAAGGAAACTCATACATGGCATTAATCATGATGTCTTCTGTAATGGAACGCAAGCCTCGGGCGCCTAATTTGTATTCGATCGCTTTGTCTACAATATAATCTAAAACCCGGTCGTCGAATGATAAAACAATATCGTCCATGGCAAACATTTTTATATACTGTTTAATAATGGCATTTTTCGGCTCAGTCAGTATGGATCGTAAAGCATCACGGTCTAAAGGTTCGAGATAGGTGAGTATAGGCAATCGTCCGATGATTTCGGGAATTAATCCGTATGCTTTCAAGTCTTGAGGTGCAATATATTTCATCAGATTATTTCGATCGATATGTGCCGTTTGTTGAATGGAAGTGTAACCAACGACTTGGGTATTCATGCGTTGGGCAATTTTTTTTTCAATACCGTCGAAAGCTCCGCCGCAAATAAACAAAATATCTTTCGTATCTACCGGAATCATTTTCTGTTCGGGATGTTTGCGGCCACCTTGGGGCGGCACGTTGACGACCGACCCTTCCAGCAATTTGAGTAAGCCTTGTTGTACGCCTTCTCCGCTCACATCGCGCGTGATGGATGGATTATCGCTTTTTCGGGCGATTTTATCGATTTCATCAATAAAAACAATTCCTCTTTCGGCTGCTTTCACATTGTAATCGGAAACTTGAAGCAGGCGGGTAAGAATGCTTTCGATATCTTCTCCAACATAACCGGCTTCGGTTAAAACAGTTGCATCCACGATTGCAAAAGGAACTTTTAACAATCGGGCAATGGTTTTTGCCAATAAGGTTTTTCCGGTACCTGTTTGTCCAACCATAATGATATTTGATTTCTCAATTTCCACATCATCGTTGCCGGGTTTTTGCATCAAGCGTTTGTAATGGTTGTAAACCGAAACCGACAGATAACGTTTAGCATCATTTTGTCCTATAACGTATTGATCTAAAAAGTTTTTAATTTCTTTTGGATGAGGAAGATCCTCTTTTGAAATGGAAAATTTGCCGGCTGTTTTTCGAGCTTCAATTGATTCTTTTACCATATCATACGCCCGTTCGACGCATTCGTCGCAAATATAACCGTTAATGCCGGTGAGCATCATGTTTACCTCTTTTTCGCTACGACCGCAAAAACTGCAAGATTGTTGTTGGAATTTAGCCATCGGAATCAGTCTTTCTTTTTACTTAATACTTCATCAATCATGCCGTATGCTTTCGCTTCTTCCGAAGTCATCCAAAAATCGCGGTCGCCGTCCTGTAAAACTTTTTCGTAGGGCTGACCCGAATGAACGGAGATGATTGTGTAGATTTCTTTTTTAATTTTTATTATTTCTCGTGCGGTTATTTCAATATCGGATGCTTGACCTTGCGCTCCTCCCAACGGTTGATGAATCATTACACGCGAGTGTTTTAAGGCGGAACGGTGTCCTTTTTCACCTGCTACCAGTAAAACGGCTGCAAAAGATGCGGCTATACCTGTACAAATCGTATGAACTTTACTGCCAATGTATTGCATCGTGTCATAAATCCCGTAACCCGCATATACGGAACCTCCGGGAGAATTAATATAAATCGAAATGTCTTTCCCCGGATCGGCGGATTCAAGGTACAACAGTTGAGCTTGTATAACATTTGCTGTATAATCGTCGATTTGGGTGCCCAAAAAGATGATGCGATCAGCCATGAGACGTGAAAACACATCTAATTGAGTCACATTCATTTGGCGTTCTTCCAATATATAAGGATTCAGATATTCTCTTTCTGCTCGAATGACATCGTCGAACAGATGACCGTTTATCCCTAAATGTTTTACTGCATATTTTCTGAAATCGTTCATAATAATAATCTAATTTTTTTTTTATCCAATCATTTTTTTATATTCATCCAACGTTATTTCTTGAGGTTCAAGGCTAACTTGATCTTTCAAGACTTTGATCAGTTTATCTTCAAAGACTTTATCTCCCAAAGCGCGGTAGGTTTCTTGTTTTTTTAACATTTCCTTGGAATAATTTTCCAGTAAATCTTCGGGAATATCAGACATACCGTATTGTGCAAATTGGGCGCGAGTAGCTCTTCGAGCATATTCCTGCAAATCGTTATCATCAATGGTTATTTCGTTTGCTTCAATTAAGTGTTCTTTAATCAAATGAAATTTCAAGTCGTTAAGAATTTTTGGAAATTCTTCTTCCAAGGATTCCGGCTTTCGTTTTGGATCGGTGACTAAAAACCAACGTTTGAGGAAAGCTTCGGGAAGTTGCAGGTCGGACGCCTTTTCTTCCAATACTTTTCGTGCGTCGAGAATAAACTTGTAATCGCTTTCGGGAGCTAATTGATGAGATAAAATGTCTTTAATTTTTTCGCGAAAAGATTTTTCCGAATCAACAGTTCCGGGTTCAAACACTTTATCAAACAGTACTTGATCGATTGCTGCCTCTTTATAACGAGAAATTTCGGTGATCTCTAAAGAAAAATCGCCGGGGTAGTTTTTTACCTCTTCTTTTTTTATTTCAAGGAAAGAAGCCAATTCCGATTCATTTCCTTCATAAGCGGCAAAGGGATTAAAAATGATGGTTGAATGAAGTTTGGCATGAAGAAATTTGGCTTTTTCTTCCTCGTTTTTCATATACATCGGCAATAGGATTGCATTATCGCGAGAGATTCCGGTTGAATTTGGTTCACCATTTTCGTTCAGCTCAAATAAATGACCTTTAACTAAATCGTTAGCTTCAACCGATTCTACTGTTTCATGACTACCGTATTTCGCTTTGATACTTTCAATTTGTTTCTCAATCATTTCATCGGTTACCTTTATCCGGTAATATGGAATCGTATCATCTTTTGTTAGTCGAACATCGATGGTCGGAGATAAACCGATATCAAAAGAAAAAACAAAATCATCTTGTTTATCGAAATCGATCGGCGCTTGTCCTTCGGTAGGTAAAGGTTCGCCCAACAGGTTTGGTATTTTCTCCGAAATATATTCGGATAGATTTTTGGATACCACTTTGTTAATTTCTTCAACGAGGATGGATTTTCCGTATTTTTGACGAAGAAAAGTTGGCGGTGCCATACCTTTACGAAATCCGTCTATGACTGCATTTTTCCGCAAATCTTTCAAAGCGTTTTCTACTTCATTGATATAATCGGCTTTTTCTACTTCAAGAGTAATTACGGCATTGACCGAATCCGTTTTGTTTAGTGTAATATTCATTACTTATCTTTTATAATTTATTAATTCTTAAAATTTTAATTAGGTTTTTTAACACAATCTCTTGCAAATGAATCGACAAAGGTAGTGCATTCTTTCAAATTTCAAAATTATTTTGAAAATTTTATTTACTCGAATCGGATGGTTTTGGCCGGCGATATGCCGGTTACCAAATAGGAAGGACCGATCAATACAATTAAAGTCACAAAAAGCGTTCCGAGATTGATAAGTAAAATTGCCGGAATCGAAAGGTCAATCGGAACTTTCGTCAGATAATATACATCAGGATTCAGTTTTATTATTCCCGTATAACTTTGTATAAAACATAAACTTAGCGCTAAAATATTTCCCCAAAGCAAACCTTTCCCAATTAAAAAGCCGGAAAGATAAAGAAAAATTTTCCGAATGCTTGTATTGTTTTGACCTAAAGCTTTCAGTGTCCCAATCATATTCGCTCTTTCCAAAATGATGATCAACAATCCGGAAATCATGGAGAATCCGGCAACAACCAGTATCAAAACAAGAATAACAATAACGTTAATATCTAATACGCTTAACCAATCGAAAATTTCCGGTTTTATTTGTTTGATGGATTGAGAAAGATAGGAGTTGTTTAATCGGTCTTTTTGTGTTTGCAGATCGAAATAGATCGAGTCCGCAATTGCATTTACCCGGTTGAAATCTTGTACATATAATTCCAAACCGCTGACCATATCTTCGTCCCATTGGTTTATTTTACGAATTTGTTTAATATCGGAAAGAATAAAAATCTTATCGTATTCCGAAAAATAGGTTTGATAGATTCCGGATATATGGAATTTTCGGAAGCGAGGCGGATCTTGGACAAAATAGGCAGTAAAGGAGTCGCCTAATTTCAGTCTCAGTTTGTCGGCAATCGTCCGAGAAATGAGAACATCCGGGAGAATGGAATCAGCTTGAATGTTCAAAATCGTTCCTTCAATCAGATTAGACCGAAAAAAATCCCATTGATAGTGTTCATCCATTCCTTTGAATACAACACCTTGAAAATCATCAGCCGTTTTGATTATTCCGGGTTTTGTGGCAAAAGGTTCAATTCGAAGAATATGAAATCGTTTTTGCAGATAGGACGGTAATGTGTCGTTGATAGCAATCGGTTTCATTTCATAGGAATGATTTATTTCATAATTACTGATTTGGATATGTGAACCAAATCCAATGACTTTTTCACGAATTTCTTTTTTAAATCCAATTACCACCGAAACGGAAAGAATCATAACCGCTAATCCTATAGCTATGCTGGCGATAGCGACTTGAATCGCAGGAGGAGAAACGTTGCGGTTTTCTTCTTTTGCTTTGTAGATTCGTTTAGCTATATAAAATTCGACAGACATGGTTTATGAATTACGGTTGGTTTCATCCAATGCAATTTCGTAAATGGTCACCGCTTCGACCGGTTTTTCTTCACGATTACGGGTAATCAGCCGTTCTGATATTTTCGGCATTTGATGTACGGAAAATTTAATTCGGTTACAAATGTACATGAATCCTTTGTGATAACAAAATAAATATGTACTTTCGCAAAAATAATAAAAGCGCATGCTATGGAATTATTTAGAAAAACGCCGAATCCTATTGTACTATTTTTCGTTTATTTTTTCTCGTTTTCAATTGAGATGCATTCTCAAGAACAGCAAATGATTCCGATCGTCTATCAGGATACGGTTATTTTATATTCAATGCCTCTTCCGGTAATTTTTGACGCAAGCCGATTGAAATTAGGACAGGGATTAACGCCGGAATGTCCGTTGATGAAACCTTTTATTCCCCCCATGCGTTTTGCTGATCACCGATTGTTTGCCGATGTGCATGATAAAAACAAACTTATCCAAGAGACTTATAAATATCTTTTAAACAATAATATTGGTCAAATAAAATATACAATCGCCGATTTTACGGGAAAAGTTGAACCCATAGAGAAAATACGTCCGAATATTTTTCAGTTTCTTTTTAAAGTCGATGACAATATTGATTACAACGCTGTGGCAAAACCCGTACGCTATCAGCCCAAGAGAAGGTATTGGACTTACAACGGGAATCATAAAATACAACTTACGCAAAATTATATATCAAAAAATTGGTATAAAGGCGGAGTAAGAAATTTTAATCTCCTCAATAGACATGATTTATCTTTTAATTACAAAAAAGATAAATATCAAATTAATAATTTCGCCGAATGGAAATTATACCTCTATACCAATCCGAATGATACGATCCGTCACGGAAACATTGGAGAAGATATGATTCGAATATACAGTGATTTTGGGATTCAAGCGTTAAAGTATTGGTTTTATTCATCAAATATTGAAATTAAAACACAATTATTCAAAAATTTTACCGAAAACTCCAATCAAGCCATAACTTCCGCTTTTGCTCCGATCTACTTAAATGTCGGCTTTTTGGGAATGAGATACCAAATTGAAAAACTGTTTCCGAAAGTGAAAGGGAAAAAAATCAACTTCAACACAGATATTTCTCCTGTATCTATTAATTACATCGGTGTTTTGAACAAAAATATTGAACCGAAACGATTTGGCATTGAGGAAGGAAGCCGGCATCTTATTAATTATGGGTCATCCGTAAATGCCAAACTGATAATGAATTTTAACAAATACATCATCCTTAGCTCTCGATTTTATTATTTTACCAATTATAAAACAGTTACATCTGAATCGGAAAGCAGATTGGATATGCCCATCAACCGGTATTTTTCCACAAGTCTTTATTTGTTTGTTCGCTACGATGATAATAAGAACATTAAGAAAGATCCAACCTTGGGTTACTTCCAATTATTTGATATGATTAGTTTCGGATTTAATTACCAGTGGTAAGTAGTGTCATGTTAACTAAAATTTGGCGCATCGTCATTGCGAGCGGAGCGAAGCAATCCAGAAAAAGGCATGGATTGCTTCGCTCCGCTCGCAATGACGGCATAATAAAATTAACTTAATAGTAGTTTTAAATTGAAAATAACAGCAAATCATATTACAGCTAAACAAGGAAGTTTTGAGTTACGAGCTATTTCTTTTTCACTGGGTGATAAAGAAAACCTTGTGATTACCGGCGCTTCAGGCAGTGGAAAAACTACCTTGGCGAAAGTTTTATGCGGACAATTATTTTTCTTTGGAGAGTTGAAAGCCGAGTATACGCCTTCAGCCGACTTATTGCCGAAAACGGTGTACGTAGAGCAAAGGTATGCCGTTAAAAACCGCAGCAATACAATGGAAGGCTATTACCAACAACGATACAACAGTACAGATAATGAAAATTCCTATACGGTTTTGGAAGAATTAAAAAATATTTCAGACAATGAAAAAAGGATAGATTTTTTATTGAATGAATTATCTGCAGCAACTATTAAAAATAAATACTTGCTGCAACTTTCAAGTGGTGAACATAAACGATTTCAAATCATCAAAGCATTGCTTGAGTCTGCGCAACTGTTGGTTTTGGATGAACCTTTCGTCGGATTGGATATGTTAAGCAGGATAAAACTGAATGAAATTTTAACCGAAATCACAAATAAAGGAATTAAACTGATAGTTATCGCCGCTTCGGAACAGCATTTCCCCGACTGTACAACCCATGTTTTGGAATTGGTCGGAGGCAAGCAAAAATCTTTCGAAAGGAAAGAAAACCGAGTTAAAACACCGGATGTTTTACAAGCTTTCAACTTTTACGGTTTACCGGTGCAATCAAGTGAATTAAAATTTGTAAATGCCATTTGGATGAAAAATGTTTCGGTAAAATACAACGATACGCTTATACTTGATTCTATCAACTGGAAAGTAAAAAAAGGCGAACGTTGGTTATTGAAAGGACGAAACGGCGCCGGCAAATCAACTCTGATGAGTTTAATTACTGCCGATAATCCGCAAGCTTATGCCAATGAAATATATTTATTCGACAAACGGCGAGGTTCCGGTGAAAGCATTTGGGAAATTAAGAAAAATATAGGTTATGTTTCATCGGAATTGGTCGTGCTTTTCGATCGAACCATTTCTTGTTTCGATGCGGTTGCTACGGGATATTTTGATTCGATGTATTTACATAAAAAATTGTCAGACGAACAAATCCGACATATTATGGATTGGTTGGCGGCTTTAAACTTAACCAATTTGGCGCAGAAACGATTAGCCGAAGTATCATCGGGCATGCGAAAATTGTTTCTATTAATTCGCACGTTTATTAAAAATCCTCCGCTGCTAATATTAGACGAGCCTTGCCAAGGATTAGATGAAATTCAGACGGAAACATTTGTTAATTTAGTGGATAATATTTGTGCTCAAACCGATACAACTCTTGTTTATATAAGTCATTATGCAAACGAAGTTCCTACATGCATTTCGCATGTTTTGGAACTGGAAGAAGGCAAACAAATAATGATTTCATCCCATGAATAAATATAAAAAAATCGAAGAATCATCCGGAATACGAATACTCACTGAAGGGAAAATCTTCAACTTGCTGATCCGATTAGCGATGCCGATCATGGCAACCGGATTTTTTCAAATGGCGTATACACTTATGAATATGGCATGGTTAGGTCGATTGGGAAGCAAAGAAATGGCTGCGGTCGGTGCAATAGGTATCATTTTTTGGTTCATACAATCCATTGCGCTCTTAACGAAAGTCGGAGCCGAAATCAGTATTGCACATTCCATTGGCGCCAATCAACGAGAAAAAGCAAGGACCTATGCATCGCATACCGTCACTATTTCAATTATTATCGGCATCTTAGTTTCCATCATCGTATTTTTTGCTAAAGACCCGATTATCGCGTTATTCAAATTAGATGCAAATATTACGGAAATAGCGCATCAATACTTACAAATTACCGTTCTTTCAATCCCTTTTATTTTTTTTAACTACACATTTTGGGGAATATACAACGGGATAGGGAGAACTTCAATTCCATTTTATTTCTTAGCAGTCGGTTTTTTTACCAATATGCTGACAGACCCCTTGCTTATTTTCGGAATTGGCGGATTTGGAGCGTTGAAAACACAAGGAGCAGCAATCGCTACCGTCTTTTCGCAATTACTTGTTTTTGGTTTATTTGTTTGGAAAATGAAACAAAAAAACGGAATACTCGACCGATTCCCTTTTCTCGTCCGCTTACAAAAATCATATACTTGGATTATTTTCAAATTGGGAGCTCCTATTGCCGCTATGAATTGTCTCTTTGCTTCCATCAATTTTTATATGGCTCGAATCGCATCCATCCATGGAGGACATCTCGCCGTGATGAGCCAAACCACCGGCGGCCAAATAGAAGGAATCACCTGGAATACCTCGCAGGGATTTGCAACCGCTTTAGGAACTTTTGTCGCACAAAATCATGCGGCAAAAAAAACAGATCGAACCGTCAGAGCATACCAATATACATTGTTAACATTATTATCATTAGGCGTAATAACAACACTTGCTTTCCTTTTTGCGGGGAAAGAAATATTCGGTATCTTTGTGATCGAAAAAGCGGCACGAATGGCCGGAGGCGATTATTTATACATAATGGCTTTCAGTCAAATATTTATGATGCTTGAAATAACAACCATGGGAATGTGGAACGGATACGGACGCACGATTCCTCCGGCTACCGTCAGCATTGTTTTCAATTTGGCAAGAATTCCTTTGGCCCTGTGTTTAGCTCCCGCTTTCGGAATAAGCGGAGTTTGGTTAGCGATTACCATATCCTCTGTATTGAAAGGAATTATCAGTCCGGGTTGGTGGCAGTTTGTCTTTTATAAACAATTTAAACATAAATACTCATGAGAAATCTATTGAAAATCGGAGCAGGCTTGTGTTTTTTTCTGCTCTTATCAGCAGCCTGTACACAAAAAGGAGGTGGAACGTTGTTTGACGGTAATACAGCGAATCAATGGAATACATCCGGCCAAACGGAAGTAAACAATGGCGTTTTTTCTCTATCAGGCCCGGGCGCTCAAGCAATATTAAAGTCCGGAACATACAAAAATTTTACACTCAGTGTGGAAGCGCGTACTACGGCCGGAGGAAAGGGTTTTGTTTGGTTTCACACCGATGCCGCATTAAAAAAAGGATATTGCGTGGCGATTAACAACGATCGAGAAGATCCCGTTTGGTGGAGGATGAGCGGGAGTTTAGTTTCTGTCCGCAACTTAACTAAAAGTTTTGTAAAAGAAAACGATTGGTTCACGATGGACATCACTGTGGAAGGAAAAGCAATCCGGGTATTTATCAACGATCGACCGGTGGTGGAATACATTGAGCCTGCCGCTCCATTCCGCTCCGAAACGCATGCTTCGACTCTGCTTTCTTCCGGAACATTTGCTTTAGTCAGTGAAGGCAAAGGAGAACTTCAATTTCGCCGGATCAGCTTAAAAATCATTGATACCAAAGCGCCGGATATACAAGCTCAATCGGCTGAAGCCATAGATGAACAAACCGATCCGATTATCCGATTGCATCAGGAAGATTTTCCGGTACTGGATTATCATCTTCATCTGAAGGGCGGTTTGACTAAAGAAGATTTAGCCCGGATATCGCTTAAAACAGGAATCAATTATGCCGTTGCTCCTAATTGCGGATTGGGTTTTCCCATTACCGATGATGCCGGGGTATTGTCTTATCTCGATACCATGCGTTCACAACCTTTTATTTTAGCGATGCAAGCCGAAGGACGAGAATGGGTAAGCACCTTTTCGGAAGAAGTTCGCAGCGAGTTCGACTACGTTTTTACCGATGCCATGACTTTCTCTGATCACAAAGGACGTCGCACACGTCTTTGGATTCCGGAAGAAACGCATATCGATAACGAACAGCAATACATGGATTTAATTGTCGATCGAATATGCAGTGTGTTGCAAGAGCCGATGGATGTTTATGTAAACCCTTGTTTTATTCCAAAACCAATGCAAGATCGCTATGATGCGTTTTGGACGGAAGCTCGCCAAAATAAATTCATAGATGCCTTAGTAAAAAGCGGAAAAGCGCTTGAGATAAACAACCGTCACCAAATTCCCAATAAGGCTATTATCCAAAAAGCAAAAGCAGCCGGCGTGAAATTTACGTTCGGAACAAACAACACCGGAGCAACCGATGTAGGTAAAATGGAATACGCTCTCCGTATGAAGGAAGAATGCGGGTTAACAGCAAACGACATGTATAAGCCGAAAATCAAGATTTGATGAATCTTTAGAATAAAAAAGCAGGCTATCGTTCAGAGACAATAGCCTGCTTTTTTTTCGGATACTCCGCTTAGTTGAAAATATATCGAACCCCTACTTGTAAACTCCAACACTGACCATAGTTGAGATAAGTGTCGTAAGTTTGAGAATAATAGGCTCCATTTTTATCTTTCAGCATTGAAAAAGTAGGTAAATTATTTGCATCTTTTCCTTCATATTTCAAGATTCTTCCATAATTACTTACAGCCATATTTTTATTTACTCCCCATTTTGAATTGAGAATATTACCTACATTCAATACATCAAAACTGAGTTGCAAGGTATTCTTTGTTTTACCGGCTTTTACATAAAAATTCTGAAGAATGCGAAGGTCAAATTTATTCACCCAAGGAGAGCGAGCGGAGTATGCTTCGGCATATTTGCCTTTGTTGCTTTTCAAATAACTGTCTTGATCCATAAAAGCAAAAAATGCATCTTCATCCGCTTGCGATATGAATTTAACTTCTCCTTTTGCTTTGGGGATGTATATCGGATCGCCGTTTACTCCGTCTCCATTCATATCATTCGAATATAGAAAAGTATTTGCATACGGTGAAAATCCTTGATAGAACAGACTGACAGTAGTGGATTTATAAGCTAAATCCGGTAGAATGTACGATATTGAACCGATGACCTGATCGGGGACTACATATTGCGAACGTTGTATACCGGCTACGTTTGGTCCATTGACCGAATAGATATTGATCCATGCAGAATTGGCGTTACTTCCCGGCATACCTGAAACTTCCTTCATTTCGGTACGGGTGTAAGCGGCCATCAAATCGAAGTTTTTCGCCGGCTGAGCTTTCAGGGTTGCATTTAATGTATATCCATAACCTTTGTTTGTATTTACTAAAACGCAAGCATCTTTTACATTACTAATATAGTAAAGATCTTTTGGGTAAATATAGCGATTGTCCGGTCCCGAAAAAGTTTGCCAGTCGCTTTTCGGGTTTTTTACGGCATAATTTTCCAGCGTTACCGCATTGATATTTTTAGTGTACATTCCTTCTAACGTTACTGTAAACGGGAATTGAACCGGAATATTGTAATCGATTGCTAATGAAGATTTCCAAACCTGAGGCATTTTAAAGTTGGGATCTACCCCCGCAATTGAACTGGGTACGCTACCCTTTTCGGGAGTCACTTCAGTCTGGAATCCTAATTTTTTAATCATATCATCCACGTTGGTTATCATACCGCCGGCTAACAGATCCAAGCGAGGATCGCGACTTTTAACCGTACCGTCAGCATTGAAAACCGTTTGAACCTTCATCAACAACTGGTTCATCCCTGCATTGGAAGGCATATTGGTGAAGAATACCAAAGGCAAACGTCCCGTAAAAAGGCCCATTCCTCCACGGACAATCAACGATTTATCTTTCATGACATCATACGTAAAACCGAAACGGGGCGACCAGTTGATATTTGTTTTGGGCCATTTTCCCGTATTGATATTTCGTCCGCCAAAATCAAGATTCAGAATAGCATTGTTGGTCATAATATCATTTAAGAACGTAAGTTGATCTGCCCGAACGCCGAGCGTCATTTTCAGGTTTTCAAGGAGGTTCCATTCATCTTGAGCATAAACCCCGATTTGACCGAAAGCAACCGCGTTGGAAGGATTTGTATTGCCATTGGCGCCGTAAGTTAATGCAAAATCAACCGGAGCAGCGCCATTAAAAAAGTCGCTCAAACTCGCATAACGATAATATCCGGTTCCATTACGCATATAATTATTATCGGCATATTGATGCTCGTAACTGAGGCCGGCTGTAAATTTATGTGCGCCTAAATAAAGCGTGAAGTTATCGGTTATCGTTGTGATTTTATTTGTAACTCCGTTATTCCACGTAAATAATTCATATCCTGCCGAAATATAAGGATTTAATGCAGCAGCGCCGGTAGCTATATCGCCGCTCATGATGTCGATAAATGGAAACGGGGCTGAATTTGAACCGCGTTTATCTTGAATATTTGAATAAGTCGCCAATAACTGATTGGAAATTTTTTGACCGAAACGGCTATTCAATTCTGCTGTTGCAGAGTTCACAATATTATCCATGGAGTACATCGAATTGGCAAACGAAAACGAATAATCGCCCACACGATTTTTTGTATTGTCTCTGTATGAACCATCGGTTGAATTTCCATTGGGCGGATTCCAGCCCGTATTTTTTGTATGATTATAACGTAAACTCAATTTATGAGCTGTATTAATGTTCCAATCCAAACGCATTAAATATTTCAGATTGCGGACATCTGCCGGAAAGTCTGTAAAAGATCCCGTATTATAACCGTATTTGTCTCTTAAGAAATCGGAAACTTTTTGCAAATCACTGATTTTAACTCGCGAAATCGTTTGATTGTTGGTTATTCCGTCAGTTGAAGCGCGCCATGTAATCACTTGTTGCGGACTCTTTTCGGATTCGATATTCCCAAAGAAAAACAATTTATTCTTAATAATGGGAGCGCCCAAAGTAGCTCCGTAAACCGTTCTCGATTCTTTTGCACGTACTCCGAAATCATAGTCGCCAATCCGGTTGCCACGCATATCTTGATTTCTATAATAAGTATAAACGCTTCCTTTAAATGTATTGGTTCCTGATTTAGTAATCGCATTTACTTCACCGCCGATAAAATTGGTTTGTCGAACGTCGAAAGGCGCTATCACTACTTGAACCTCTTCGATAGCGTCCAAAGAAATCGGATTGCCGCCGCCCGGCAAGCTTGAACTCAAACCGAAATTATTGTTGAGATTGGCTCCATCTACCGTGAAATTGGATGAACGTCCATCGCCTCCGGCAAAACTCATCCCGTTGGAATAAGGAGACAAACGAGCAATATCTTGAATGCTTCGGTTGATTGTTGGAAGCATCGGAATTTGTTCGATATTAACGTTCATACTGGCTCCGGTTTTCTCTGTTGTGAATTTTGATTTGGTGCCTGTCACAACAATCTCGCTTAATACGGTTGCGGATTCGCTTAATTGCGCATTTAAAACATAAGTTTCACCTAATTGAAGAAAAACATCGTTTTTAATATAATTCGCGAAACCGAGGTAACTGATTTCCACCCGGTAGGGCCCCCCCGTCCTCATACCTTGAATCGTATAACGACCATCATTATTGGTAACAGCTCCGTAAACCGTTTTCGACGGTTCGTGAGTTACTTTGACAGTAGCTCCTAAGAGTTGTTCTTTACCATCGGTTACACGTCCGGTAATAGATGCTGTGGTCACTTGTGCATAAGAAGAAAATATCCCAAGAGCAAGCAACATCAATAATAGAAAAATTTTTTTCATTAATTTTTATATTTAAAATTTTTTTGCAAAAGTAATGGTTTTTTATCAGACTTACTAAAACGGTAATAAAAAGTTTTCAACAATTTGACCGGTGGTTATGAACATTTTGTTATGAGGCAATGTATTGGGCGTGCCGTTATATATTTTGCTTTGAAAAGATTTATTGAACCGATTAGTATACACAACAATTATTTTGTATATTTGCAATTTGATTTTATTAACGAAAATATACTTTATTTTTAACTTTTTATGAAAAAAATAATCTTCATTATCTTAGTTTTAGGGATAAATGCCTCTATCTATGCGGGTCCGGTCTCCAAACACGGGCAATTGAAAGTACAAGGCGTTCATTTAACAGACAAAAACAATCAGCCTGTTGTTTTGCGAGGAATCAGTTTCGGATGGTCGAATTGGTACGGAAAATTTTATTCCGGACAAACTGTCGATTGGTTGGTTTCCGATTGGAAATGCTCAGTGGTCAGAGCTGCCATAGGTGTTGAACCTGCAGGAGCTTATATTTCCAATCCGCAATTACATACAGAGTTAGCCATGAATGTCATTGATGCGGCAATTAAAAACGACATTTATGTGATCATCGATTGGCACAGCCATAATATTCGCACACCCGAAGCCCTTGAATTTTTCAAAAAAATGGCTGCAAAATACGGCAATTATCCGAATATCATTTATGAACTGTTCAATGAGCCGGTTCGTCAGTCGTGGGACGATGTGAAAGCCTATTCGGAGACTATCATTCAGGCAATCAGAGAAATCGACAAAAATAACGTAATTTTGGTAGGATGTCCGCATTGGGATCAAGATGTTCACATAGCAGCCGATTCACCCATTGAGGGTTATACCAATCTGATGTACACGCTGCATTTTTATGCTGCAACCCACAAAGAGTCGTTGCGTGAAAGGGCCGATTATGCATTGAACAAAAAGCTCCCTTTGTTTGTTTCAGAATGTGCGGCGATGGAAGCAAGCGGCGATGGTCCACTTGACAAAGATTCTTGGAACACATGGTTGAAATGGATGGAAGCGAACCAAATATCATGGGCCTGCTGGTCGCTTTCGTCCAAAAACGAAACATGCTCCATGATTAAAGATGATTCCGTCGATCCGAAAGGCCCATGGTCGGATAACGATTTGAAAGAGTGGGGGAGAATTGTAAGAGAAACGCTGAGAGAGAAAAATAAATAAAGTATAATAATATACAATTATAATATCTATATTCATGAAGTCTTATTATTTATTAATTGTAAGCATTATTTGCTTATTGACAAGTTGCAACAAAGGAGCTACCGTCCAAATGATCGAAACGCCGACTCCGCAACGACCGGCCGGTCAAACCGATGTTTTAGAACTTAGAACCGATCCGCTTCCGGTTGTTAGAGTGGCATTTATCGGATTAGGAATGCGCGGCCCCGGCGCTGTGGAAAGGATGACGCATATCGATGGCGTAGAAATTGTAGCGCTTTGCGATGTGGAGAAAGACCGGGTTGAATCAGCCAATCAAATTTTAATTAAAAAAGGTCTTCCAAAAGCTCAAGAATTTTACGGCGATGAAGAAGTTTGGAGAAAAGTGACCGCTTTACCGAATGTGGACTTGATATACATTGCTACCGATTGGAAACATCATGCCCCGATAGGCATTCAAGCCATGAAAGACGGCAAACATGTGGCTATTGAAGTGCCGGCAGCAACCAATATGCAGGAAATATGGGATTTGATCAATACCTCGGAACAAACCCGCAAACATTGCATGCAATTAGAGAATTGCGTATACGATTTCTTTGAACTGACCACATTAAATATGGTACAACAGGGTTTACTGGGCGACATAATCCATGGTGAAGGCGCTTATATCCATGGTTTGCAACCTTTCTGGGATCAATACTGGCGCAATTGGCGCATGGATTTCAACCGGAAGCATCGGGGCGACGTATATCCTACACACGGCTTAGGCCCGGTTTGCCAGGCAATGAACATGCATCGCGGCGATAAGTTGAATTATTTGGTTTCAATGGATACGAAAGCCATTGGCAATCCTCAATATATCAAAGAAAAAACCGGCGAAATCGTAACCGATTTCAGGAACGGAGACCATACCTGCACCTTAATTGCTACCGAAAACGGGAAATCGATTCTGATAGAACACAACGTTACCTCTCCACGCCCTTACAGCCGGATGTATCAATTGACCGGTACAAAAGGATTTGCCAATAAATATCCTGTTTCCGGATATGCCCTGGGAAAAGAAGCCTTGGGAGATCTTGCCGCCAATTATCCCGGATTAACTGCTCATGAATATGTTTCGGATTCAATTAAAGCCTTGTTGATGCAGAAATACAAGCACCCGATTGCTGCCGCAATTGAAGAAAAAGCGAAAGAAGTCGGAGGACACGGAGGAATGGATTTCATCATGGATTACCGCTTGATTCATTGTCTGCAAAAAGGCTTGCCTTTAGATATGGATGTATATGACCTTGCAGAATGGTGCTGCTTAGTTCCGTTGACCGAAATATCGTTGGACCATCATTCAATGCCGGTTCAAATACCCGATTTCACTCGCGGCGCTTGGAATAAATTAAAAAAATTGACATTTGCCGAATAAATCGATGGAAAAGTCACAAGTCTCTCCGGCGCTCTGCAACCAATTCAGGATCGAAGAGGTAATCACCGTGGTCGAGCCTTTCGGCAACGGTCATATCAACGATACTTTTCTTGCGATAACCAAAGAAGGCAAAGCAAAATATATTCTTCAACGCATCAACCATCATATTTTCAAGAATGTAGATAGGTTGCAAAACAATATTTATATTGTTACATCACACATTCGGGAAAAATTGATGGCTTCAGAAGAACCGGATATCGAGCGGAAAGTGCTGACTTTTCTCCCGACAAAAGACAATAAATATTATCATTTCGACGGAGATAGTTATTGGCGCCTCTGTCTGTATATTCCGAATAGTAGAACGTATGAAGAAGTCAATCCGGAATTTTCGTTTGAAGCAGGCAAAGCCTTTGGTCGTTTCCAATCCATGTTGTCCGATTTACCGGAAGATGCTCTATCTGAAACTATCCCCAACTTTCACAATATGGAATTTCGCTTGCAGCAATTCAAAGAAGCTATTGATGCAAATGTTGCCGACCGATTGGATGAAACCCGTGAAATGGTAGATGCTTTATTGGATCGTTCCGAAACGTATTGTATTCAAGAACGGTTGCACAGAGAAGGCAAACTGAAAAAACGAATCAATCACTGCGATACCAAAGTCAATAATATCTTATTTGACGAAGATGGTAAAGTTCTTTGTGTGATTGATCTGGATACCGTTATGCCCGGATTCGTACTGTCCGATATCGGCGATTTCATCCGGACAGCCTGCAATACCGGCGCCGAAGATGATGAAAATCTCGATCGCATCCAAGTGAATATGGACATTTTCAAGGCTTATACATACGGCTATATGGAAACAGCGAAGAATTTTCTTTCGCCACTTGAAATCAAATTACTGCCTTACGGCGGACGATTGCTAACATACATGCAAACCGTCCGGTTTCTTACCGACTATCTAAACGGGGATACCTATTATAAAATTCATTCTCCTAAACACAATTGGCAACGCAGTCAGGCTCAATTCAAATTTTTAAGAGAATTGGAAAACAAAGCGCCTGAAATGGATGGATGGATGGAGACTTGGTTGAAATAATGGAATTAATGTAATAACGAATGAAATAATATGAATTTTAAAATAATTACTTTTATGAAAAAAATGATACTATTAATTATTGTGTTTCTTGGAGTAAACACAATCGTATTTTCGCAGACCATGTCTGTCTTCTGGCAAATTGGGAAAAGAGATAAAAGCGCTGCGGAATTTGTTTTGGGACCCTCCGATTATACAAGTTTCCCCCAACGATTTAATAACAGAGCCATCGTTTATGAAATCGGAAAAAGCAAACCTGAAACGGATTTCCCGTTTGCACTGCCCGGCCCTTCGGATGTATGGTCAGGATTTATTTCCCGACAAATTGTAATTCGTTTTGGAATCAAAGATATACCCAAAGACTGCCCGGCGCGCCTTGAAATGAATTATTTGGATGTACGAACTACTCCTCCCGTGCTGGAAATAACAATCAATGACTATAAAACGGAAATTCATGTTCCACCCGGAAATGATCGGTATTTCGGTCCAAAACCGGAAATCAATCCGGCCAATCTTTCAACCGTAGTTAATATTCCGGGGAATGTTCTGAAAAAAGGAAACAACACCATCCTGATTAATTCAAAAAGCGGGAATTGGGTCGTGTTTGACAATGTCAGCCTTTCAACCGCCTGCGCCTTGCAAACGGATAAAACAACCGACGAAACCGGCATCCTTGCAGCAGAAGTTGTTCAAGGTCTTGTGTATGGTAAAAATAAAGAATTACGTCAACCGGTTATCCTTCAAGTAGCCAATTACGGAAAACCAAAAACAGTGGATGTTTTAATTGATGGGAAATTTTCGGAGAAAATCCGGCTCGATAACGGAATCAATAGAATAGAAACGAATGTTCCGGAAGTGAAAAAAGAAACCGAAACCGCTATTGCATTAGCCCAAAATTCAAAGACTATTACTCAATCCACGGTAAAAGCCACGCCCGTTAAGCCCTGGACCGTTTATTTAGTGCAACACACGCATACCGACATCGGTTACACCAAACCTCAAACCGAAATATTAGCCGAACACATCCGGTATATCGATTATGCCATCGAATACTGCGAATTGACAGATTCCTATCCGGACGATGCAAAATTCCGATGGACCTGCGAATCAGCCTGGGCTGTGAAAGAATACCTGCAAAACCGCCCCGAAGAACAGATAAAGAAATTTCTGAAATATGTTAAAGAAGGCCGAATTGAAATCACCGGAATGTTCTTCAATATGTCGGAATTAGTCGATGAAAATTCATTGAAAACTTTTTTGGAACCCATCCGCGAATTTAAAAAATTGGGGATTCCGGTAACTACCGCCATGCAAAATGATGTGAACGGTATTGCTTGGTGCTTAGCCGATTATTTGCCTGATCTTGGAATAAAGTATTTTACTATGGGTGAAAACGGCCATCGGGCATTAATTCCTTTCGACCGACCCACTGTTTATAAATGGGAATCGCCATCAGGCAAGCAAATGTATTCTTTTCGTAGCGACCATTACATGACAGGCAATGGCTTAGGCATCAACCGGGGTAGCGTTGAAGCATTGGCCCCCAACCTCATTCGTTACCTTGAAAGTTTAGAAAGCAGAGGCTATCCGTATAATGCCATTTCGATACAATATCAAGGATACCAAACCGATAATTCGCCTCCATCCATGCTCCCGTCTGCTTTGATCCGCGATTGGAATGAAAAATATGCAACTCCTAAACTCCGTAGCGCGATTTTTCGTGAATTTATGGATGACATTACCGGTAGGTATGCCGGACAATTGCCGGTTTATCGCGTCGCCTATCCCGACTGGTGGACCGACGGCTTTGGATCAGCGGCACGAGAAACGGCAGCCGCAAGAAAAACCCATGCCGATATGTTAACCATACAGGGATTGTTATCGATGGCCGTCCTGAAAGATAAAACCTTATCCCCATTGGTACCGGATAAAATCAGACATGCCCATGAAAACCTGTTGTTCTATGACGAACATACCTATGGAGCCGCCGAAAGTATAAGAGATCCGATGAGCGAAAACAGTATGGTACAATGGGCCGAGAAATCTTCCTATGCCTGGGAAGCGCTAAAAACAGCCCAAATCATGTACGAAACTTCCATCGGGATGTTGCAAGGCGATATTAACCGAGGTAAATTTCCTACGATAACTTTTTATAACACACTGAACTGGAAACGGTCGGGAGTGGTGGAAGTCTATATCGACCATGAAATCATTCCTCAAAACCGCGAATTCAAAATTGTGGATGAGAACGGAAAAGAGTTGAAAACGCAAGCCTTGCGCTCGCGTAGCGAAGGAACCTATTTCGCCATTTATGCAGAAGACCTTCCGCCGATGGGATATAATACCTATCAAATCATCACGGGAAAAGGCAACAGACCGGCTCTGCCTCCCACATCAATAAATAACAACACGGTCGAAAATGAGTATTACAAACTGATTTTCGATTCGCAAACAGGTAGTATCAAAAGCCTGTTCGACAAAATTTTACAATTGGAAATGGTAGACCCGGGTTCAGAATGGCAATTAGGCGCTTTCGTTTATGAAACATTGCTGGGTAACCGCCGCCAAATGGAACTTTATACCATGAAAGAATACAAACGTTCCGGCTTAAAAGAGGTCAAATTGACGGCAGGTACTAACGGACCGATTTATCAGAGCATTCTGGTAGAAGGAAAATCAGGCTGTTGCGACGACAAGTTTGGTGTGAAAGCAGAAATTCGCCTCTTCCATCATGAAAAACGAATAGAACTCCACTATGCCATCCGCAAATCACCGGTTACGGATCCCGATGGAATTTACGTCGCTTTTCCGTTTCAATTGAACGGGGCGAAATTATGTTTCGACGTTCAGGGCGGTGTGGTCAGTTCCGGCGAAAATCAAATGGAAGGAACCGCTTCAGACTGGAATACCGTTCAGAATTTTGTCTCCGCCCGTAACGACAAGGCGCAATTCATCGTGGGCAGCAACCTGATTCCACTCTTCCAATTAGGAGGAATATGCACCGGACAATACCAACGCAAGAAAACTTACGAACGCCCGCATGTATATTCTTGGGTCACCAATAATTATTGGACCACCAATTTTCGCGCTTCCCAAGAAGGAGAATTGCGATGGAGCTATTATCTTACATCGTCCGACGATCGTTCCAATACAGTCGCAAGCCGCTTTGGTTGGGGTTCGCGCGTTCCGGTTTATGCAAGAGTAATGCCCGAAGGAAAAGCCAATAACAAGTCAATGAGTTATTCTCCGTTCAACTTTAGCAAAGATAACCTGTTGATGACCTCTTCTACCCCTTCGATGGAAAAAGGATATATTCTTATCAATGTTAGAGAATTGGATGGAATACAAACACCCTTGCAAATTATCGGCAACGACGGGAAACAATTGGAATTTTCTATTGTCAACGCCAATGAAGAACCCATACAACGCGGATTAAAAGAAACCAATTTCGCTCCTTATGAGAATAAATTCATTCAATTAAAATTATAGCTGAAATATTAAAAAAAAATATTTAACTGTAACTGAACTAAGAATATTTGTGACAATTAGATTTTTTTTGATATTGATTTGTATATTTGTGAAAAAACTATTACTTTTGTAGCGTAAAATCGCTGATAAAATAGAGTAAGTTTCTTTATTAAAAAAAATTGAATGCCTAATTATGTCTTATTGTGAAACAAATTTACTCAGGCAAGAAAAAAGTCTTACTATGAATGTTGTTGGGAATGCTGAGTAATAATGAAATAACTAAAATCAAAAGGAAAATATGCCTGCAATTTTTGATTGGTATGCTGATCGTATTGTCTATCTTTGCTTTATATTATTACTATATCGATCTCAAACCGCTTAATTATTTCATCGACGTCTTTCTTGCAACCCATTTGTTCTTTGTTTTTATACCCCTTTTACTCAGTTATGAAACATTTAAACCGCTGATCCCTGTTTATTTGATTTATCTTGCAAGCTATTTGTATTTCGATATTCTCTATTTTTGGCTTTTTCATCATATAACGGTTTTTTTATGGGGAATTATATTCCCAATAGCATTGACCTTATTTTTTGAAAAGAAAACGGTAATCATCTGGAGTATTTCGATTTTCTTGTTATTCTGTACCATATTTATTGTTGCCCCTTTTGTTCCCAAAGAATCATTTTCGATTCCGACGACAAACCAGTTGACCATCATAAACATTTTGACTGTTGTTCTGAGCGGAGGATTGATCCTGTTTTTTTCATATTATCACAGTAAGTTGGATCAGATCAAAGAGTCTCTGTTCTATGAGCATGAAACGGACGAAGGAAATCATTTATCTGAAGCGGAAACCGGAAAATTTGACCATTTATATGACGAAATTCTGAATTATTTTTCCGATAAAAAACCGTATTGCAATCCCGATTTCACCATTACAGAGTTAGCCAAAGACCTCGATACGAATGTTAAATACATAGCTAAAGTTATCAGAATCAAAGAAAATGTAAATTTTATCGTTTTTCTGAATAAATACAGGATCAATCTGGTAAAAGAAAAAATTGCTCAGAATGATCATAACAAATATACGCTCAGGTATATTTATAATATGTCCGGCTTCAGACATCAATCAACTTTCAATAAGGTTTTTAAGGAAATAGAAGGAATTACGCCTTCCGAATATATTAACAGCCGGAAAAAATCAGATCGCTAAACCTGATTCCGGCTCACCTGCAAAGGTTAAAACCGCGTAGCGCTCATGCATTTATAGTCGTGGGTGCAAGCACACGGAACGATTTTTATTAAAAAGACCGAAATTCCGTTTTTCGCTTATATAAGCAATTGATAATAAGACTGCATCTTAAATTTATACTTCCCAAGTAAAATCTGTTTTTTCTTTATTATGCTGGCATTTTTATATATTATTTGCAGGTATAACACATTATATGATACATTTGCAAGCGATTTTTTAATTTTATTGATTCTTTATTTTATTAAACAGACTTTAATTGATAAACTGACAATCGGATGAGGTTTTTTTTGACAGGTGTATTAACTATGATAACATGCATGGTCCTCCATGCGGCAGATGTCGAAGAAGGGTTGATTTATTACGGAGATGCTAAAGTAGCAGGTCGTGAATATGTGTATGTATATCAAGACTCCTCACTAAATGTTAAAAAACCGGCTAAAATAAAGAAAAAGAAAGAAGAAACAGGGCCCTCTGCGCCGCTTACCGAAAATAAAACCGACCACCGGCAAGAATCACCAATCGTAGTACCCATTTTCCCTTTTACCCCGCATTCCTTATTTTACTTAATCACAAACCAAGTATCTGCTACGATCACGCAACAACGAACCGACGAATATTTGACTCCGTTGGAAAAAATATCCGGAGAAAAAACATACCCACCCGATAATCCCTCGGAAACGGTAGCATATACTCCGGAACAACGACAAAAACTATCCATAACTGCGACTCAATGCGGAACGCTGACTTCTTTCGGCGCTAATTATCCGCCCGCCCGTTTTTCTGTCGGCTGAAGATTTAGGCGTTAAGTCGAGACGTCATTGCGAGGGCGATAGCCCGAAGCAATCCATTCAAAATCATTCTTCCGGATTGCGTCGCTCCGCTTGCAATGACGAGTACGACTTTCGCGAAAGCCAAGTTTCAAAAAATTTAACAAACAATATTTTTAACAAATAATTATAATTTTCAAATATATGAAAACAAAACAATGGATGATAATTGCATTTTTTTCGGCAATACCATTTTTTAGCTTGCCTCTGAAAGCGCAAGTAACCGTAGGAGAATTAGATAAACCAAATCCGGATGCCGTATTGGATGTGCGTTCCAAGGGCAAATTGGGATTACTGCTGCCCCAAGTCGAATTGTTTTCGACAGATCAGGCGAGGCCCATGACGTCGAAAGTCGTCGGAATGATCGTGTACAATACCAAGACTGTGAATGATGTGGTTCCGGGATTTTACTACAATGATGGAGATAAATGGGTGAAATTAGGCGCCACCGCGGTCGGCAAAATCTATACTGCCGCCAACGGCCTGACACTCAGCGATACGGAATTTCAACTCGGCGGCGCATTAACCAGGAACACAACCATTTCCGCTGCAGGAGCTGATACATTGATTATCAGCGCGCCATTGGCGATAACTTCCGGCAATCCGGGAGATGGGTATGTGCTCACATCTGATTCAATCGGAAACACGTCTTGGCTATCATTGCCGAAACTCATAGAAAAAAAATTTATTATAAGTCCCGTAGAAACAGGCGATGTCCATGTTACCAATGAAGATTTAGTATTGGTGGATCCCGACAACACTACTCATACTTTATCACTGCCAGCTACAGCAACCGTAGGTAGATTAGTTTATGTTGTTAATGTTGGACAAAAAGCCATTAATTTATCACCTCTACCTGTAAATAAAACTTATCAAGCAATAGATGCAGGCTTTGCATTTATGTTTATTTATGCAGGAAACAATCAATGGTACTGCGTATCGGGACTTTAATATAGCCAACATGAATAATAAAGAATTAACAATAAAAAAAAATAAAATATGAAAACAAAAATTAAATATTTATTAATATCCTTGTTTATAACAAGCGCTTTCTCTTCCTACGCTCAACTGCGTGTAGCAAACTATAAGGCTATTTCAGATGCGACAAACAGTTCGGCATTTCTTGATGCTACATCATGGAATGAATGGAATCTTACGCCAAATATTGGCAAAGGATTACTTTATCCGCGGGTAGATTTGACTGTCTTTACTTTCAGTTATTCCAGTTTTGTTGGGGTTTTGGCAAACTATCCTACTCGTTTCGACGGGTTTACCGTATATAACACGGCAACTTCGGGTAAAGCGGCAGCAGGCGCTACCTTGGGAACATTAAGTCCGGGTTATTGGTATTACGATAATAAATCTTCTACGCTCAACGGCGGAACATGGAAACCGGTCGGCGGCTTGATTCAGGCAATGACTACCGTGGTGAGGGATTCCATCGTTGCGCCCTACACCGGGCAAACGATTTTCAACACCACCGACAGCATTCTGAATACCTACAACGGAAACCGATGGATCAGCGTAGGCGGCGGCGGTATTATTACTTTTGCTTCCGGCGGTCAGATTAAT
>Ga0209629_10000080_pt1 | contig 42497 bp, 35 predicted proteins | sample TergutCu122P5_FD_187286 | JGI IMG/M metagenome (GOLD analysis project Ga0209629, IMG submission 187286) | Cubitermes ugandensis P5 segment gut microbial communities from Kakamega Forest, Kenya - Cu122 P5 (SPAdes) (version 2) | ecosystem: Host-associated > Arthropoda: Insects > Digestive system...
GCAGATGGATCGCAAAAACACTATGGCTACCATGACGATATTCGCTCATGACTCATGGTAAACAACATATGCTGAAGCTGCCAGCTAAAAGCTGGGGGTTTTAACCCTCCCAAATGGAGACAATAAAAATATCCATACGAATACATCTCGCAAAAGTAGGCACCGGCGTTGTTTGTTAGAGTCATTTTGCAAAAGGCTCATATAATATTCATTTGAACACGCAGGGACAGCGAATTATGGCCGAGGCGTTTTATGACTTTTTGACGACATCGGCGCTCAAAAGGTGGCAATGAGGGATGGTGGTCATTGGAAGCTCCATCGTAACTGGTGAAATGTATGATCCGCCGCTATCTTGACGAACGTATTTATTCAAGGGTTACCAATTTCGTGCCTTGGAGCTTTCTCCGCCCTGTGGCCGCGAAATGCCTGTTTGGAGCCGAGCATCTCGCGCTCGCTGGAGCGCTTTGGAAAAAGTGGGGCAAGGTTCCGCTCAATGACCTGGAAACGGCGAGAAGCAATCTGGAAAAAATCCAGCCGCGACAGGCCATCCTTTTTACCACCAACAAACCGTTTCAAGCCTCTGTCTACGATCTGTCTGTGATTGTCCCCGCCTATAATGTCGAAGCCTATATTGAACGATGTCTTGACAGTCTTCTGTCACAGCGACAGGACACATCTTATGAAATCATCGTTGTTAACGACGGCTCCACCGATGACACCGCCAGAATTTTGCAAAAGTATGCGACCCTGTCGTCCATCAAAATAATCAGCCAACACAACCGTGGGGTGTCTGGGGCCAGAAACACTGGCCTTGATGCGGCGGTGGGTCAGTATATTTTCTTCCTTGATGCCGATGATTTTGTCGAGCCTGGTTCATTCGCCATTTTGTTGGACAAGGCGTTTGTAACTGACGCCGATATTGTGGATGGAAGTTGGCGCTATATTGCTAACAAGCGGATAACACCGCAAATTTATCCTGACCGTTCCTTGAAATTGTCTGGTATTTACCCTTTATGGCATAATGACTATGCTTGGGGCAAGTTGATGAAACGTACTTTGTGGAAGAGGGTGCGTTTTCCAGATCCAGAAGGAGCGATTTTTGAAGAGAGCATCCTTCCCTATTTGATTCATGCCCAATGTGCAAGTTACGCTTCGGTTGCCAATATTGTCGTCAATTATTGCGGCGACAATCCACATAGCATCACCCGCACTATGCGCGGTAACCTAAAGACACTGTGGATGTTTAACGATTTGTTTGATTTCCTCGCTCATGATGAGAAGCTTTCTTTCACTGACCAGTTGTCCGATTGGGCGATTGTCCATTGTTCTGCAATGTTGTTGATTGCGATGGGGCATTTCGGCGATGACATCCTGCACGATGTTTTTGTCGTCGCCAAAGATATTCTCAGCCGTCACAACCTGTTGCGCGAGAAACCGGGACGAAAATACTTGAACGGCATTGTCCGTGCTTTTTGCGAAAGCGATTTCGCCGCTTGGAAAACGCTTGCCAGGTATTATTGATGATTTTTTCAGAATCGACTATCAAAAATATGAAAATAGCTTTTTATATCAAAAACAAGCCCATATCATCAGTTGATTTTCGAGATGTGGAAAACGGAAATCCGGGTGTTGGCGGCAGTGAATTCTCCGCAATACTAATTTCTACCGTGCTATGTAAAAATAAAAACATAGAAACGATATTATTGTGCGATGAAAATTCTCTTTTCCCAAACGAATTGAAGTGGAAAAGCTGTACAAATTTCTTGGGCGCAATCCGCTACTGCAAAAAGCATTCTTATGATTACCTGGTAGTCGATAACAAATTATTGAGTAAACATATTGTACTAAGATATCACAATATAAAATTTATAGCATGGGCTAACACGTTCATACCGGAATTAGATTTGCATTTTTATTCTCGCCAGCCGAATATCGTTAAAATTGTCAATGTAGGTAAAGAGCAAAATGAGTTGTACAAACATCTTAAAATATATGAAAAATCTTGTTATATATATAATGCCGTTCCTACATCCATACTTCAAGATTATCAGCAACATTTTTTGCCCAATTCACAACGAGAGAACAATGTAGTATATATAGGAAGCTTGATGCCTTACAAAGGGTTTCACATATTGGCACAAGCCTGGCCCCATGTACTAAAAGAGATACCTAATGCACAATTATATGTCATAGGCAGTGGCAAATTATATAATCGAAGAAATAAATTGGGAAAATGGGAGATTGCACCCGAGACGTATGAAAATGAATTCATGCAACACTTGACTCTTGATGGAGCAATACTTCCTTCTGTTCACTTTTTAGGGATTTTGGGTAAACAAAAATACGATATTTTCAGTAAATGCAAAGTAGGTGTCCCTAACCCAAGCGGGGTTTCCGAAACATTCGGTTATACCGCTGTTGAAATGCAGTTGATGGGTTGTTTGGTTACAACTATAAAATGCCCTGGATACCTTGATACTGTTTATGACAAAGCCAATCTATATGAATCTACGGATCAACTGGGCAATAAAATTGTGGAATTATTGAAATCGAAAAATGACAATTATTCGGCAGTTATGAATTATATTGCCAGTTTCGACGTAAACAAAATTGTTGCACAATGGGAAACACTGCTATGCTCTCTTGAATCAAGCGCAATAAAAAACACAAAAATTACTAATACGAGTTGGAACGAAAAGTTGGCTTTGTCTACCAATAGAATTGTTAATTACGCTTATTTTTATATAGATGTTTATTATACGATGTTAAAAAGCATAATCAAAAAAATGATCCGGAGACAATAAAAGCATGGATAATGCATCGCAAATCCTGCTACTTGGCCCTGGTCTCATCGGCGGTGGCGCGGAAGGGCAGTTCGCGCTGATGACCCACAGTTTTTTTTCTGGCCGCCTGCCGGTGGCGCTTTTGACAGGCAAAGCCAGCAAAGTCGCCACTGGAGATGTTTCACGTTTCCATTTCCTTGGCTGGCGTAGCCAGTGGGGTTATCTGCGCATTGTTCCTCATTTTTGGTGGTTGGTGTGGCGTAGTGGTTATCGGGTAATCTTCGCCTTCGGTTTGTTCCCTTGCCTGGTCGCTGCTTGCGCCACACTAGGTCGAAAAGAAAAAGTCCGCTTGATTGTCAGTGAAATTACCCGTCCACAACGAGCGGACGATGGAGCTGGCTTTGTGCGACGTCGGTTATATCGGCACTTACGCCGCTTCGCCTACCGCCACGCCTATCTGCTCACCGCCAACTCACTTGATGGCGTGCGCGAGATGTGCGCCATTGCCGGTGTCACTCCGGAAAAGGGTCAGCGAGTGATGAACATCATCGACCATGAATGTTTGCGACAGCGGGCGGCTGAACCGAGCGAATTCGTTCCGCCCACTGCCCGTTATTTCATTTGCGTCAGCCGCCTTGAGCCGATGAAACGCCTCGACACGGTGCTTGCCGCCATGGCGGTGCTACCAGGAAATGATGTCGATCTGCTGATTGTTGGCGACGGCCCAGCCCGGGCGGCGCTGGAGACTCAGGTAGCGCGGCTAGAATTGACGGGCCGTGTCCATTTTACCGGCTGGATGCAAAACCCGGCGCCGCTCGTGAAAAAGGCGGCGGCACTGATTTTGGCTTCGGAATATGAAGGCCTTTCCAATTCAATGTTGGAGGCGATGTTTCTCGACACGCCGGTGATTACCAGTTTATGTAGCGCCGATGCTAAGGATATGTGTGAACAGCGGGCAGCCTTGGGTTTCGCGGTCGGTGATGAGCAGGCGTTGGCGGCGGCCATGAAGGATTTGCTGACCGAACCGGAAACCACCGAACTACTCATCGCCAATGCCCGCCATTATCGGCAGCCGCACGCCATGGAAAATTCACTGCCCGAATATGAAAAGATTATCCTTTCAGCCTGTGATAAGGATGCAACATGACAATGCGCGTCCTGCACTGCCTTGAAAGCCTATCGGCGGTATCTGGCGGCCCGTCGCGGACGGTGACAGCTTTGTGTGACGCTTTGGCAGGCGAAGCCGGACTGGACATCACCCTGTGCAGTCAGCTCATGCCAGGCGAAGTGTCAGTGAAGTCCGCCCCCGATTCGAGGGTCACCCGCCGCCTGGTTGCCGCCGATGCTGGCCTGCGGCGGCGTTTCGGAGGGTCATTGTCGCGGCTGACCGGGCAAATCATCACCTCCGAAAAACCAGCCATTGTCCATGACCATGGCCTGTGGACACCGCCGCATCACGCCATCACCGCTTTGTGCCGCAAGAACAGCATTCCCGTTGTGCTGCATCCACGTGGTATGCTCGAACCCTGGGCTTTAGGTTTTCACGTCTGGCGCAAGAAAATTGCCTGGCACGCCTACGCCCGCCGCGATTTGTCGGCGGTCGCCCTGTTCATGGCCACAGCGGAACAGGAAGTGGCCAGTATCCGCCGTTTGGGCTTCCGGCAACCCATCGCCTGCATCCCGAACGGTGTTTTCTTGCCGGATGCGGTGGCGGTGGAACGATTGCGGGTGGCGCTGCCGCCATCGTCTACACGCACAGCCCTGTTTTTAAGCCGCATTCATCCAATAAAGGGGCTGCTCAATCTGCTTGATGCCTGGGCGCGGCTGCGCCCAGCGGGCTGGCGATTGATCTTGGCTGGGCCGGATGAAGCGGGCCATGCACTAACAGTGCGGGAGAGGATGTCTGCCCTGAGTCTGGAAAATGATGTCTCTTTGATCGGTGAAGTTGAGGGCGAAGAAAAATCCCGGTTGTTTGTCGAAGCCAGCCTTTTCATTTTACCTAGCTTCAGCGAAAATTTCGGTGTGGTCGTGGCCGAGGCGCTTTCTTACAGCCTGCCGGTGATCACCACCACTGGCACGCCGTGGCGGGAATTGACTGAATACGATTGCGGCTGGTGGGTCGCCCCGGAAGTAGATGCCTTAACAGAATCGTTACACCAAGCCTGCGCCATGCCCGTCGCGGAGTTGCAACAGATAGGCGAGCGGGGCCGAACTTTAGCGGCACAATACGATTGGCAGAACATTGCCCATCAGACGGTTGCCGCTTATCGCTGGTTGCTTTATGGTGGGGATAAGCCCGATTTTATTTATACTGATTGACAGGATGATTCCATGAAGCGTCCAGTTCGTTTTTTCAACACCACCGGGCCGTGCAATCCCGATGATCATTATATGCTGCCGCCGAAAGATCGTCTGCGCGGCGCCAAGTTGCACCGTTACGTGCGCGACAAACTCTACTGGATGCTGCACGCGCCGCGCCAGACCGGCAAAACCACCTTTTTGTTCAGTTGGATGCGCGAGCTGAATGCGGCGGATGAGGCGGTGGCCTGTTATGTCAGCATCGAAGATTGTCAGGGAATGGCCGATGTATCAGAGGCGATGCGAGTCATGGATTTTAACATTCGCACCGCCTTCAAAGAAATAAGACACCTTCCGCAAGGCCGTTCCCTGCCATTGATCATGCGGCATTGCCGGTTGTCGGCATTCCTTCTCCCCCGATGATTTCCGACCGTCACGACAAAAAATTGCTCTGAAACGAACGATTTTTTTTCGGCGACGGTAAAAGCGACAGCACGATGGCGAGGTGTTGACATGGCCGAAACAGTCGATATTTCCCGTGGCCGTTGGCGCGCGCCGAAAAAAGAATTGCTGGCGCGTTTTGTCTGGAGTGTCGTCTGGGCCATATTCGCCCGCTCACTGCCCCGCGCCGTCGGCAGCGGCTGGAAGCGTTTTCTGCTGCGTTGCTTCGGCGCAAAGATCGGCGCTGGCGCCGTAGTTTACTCCAGCGCCCGGATTTATGTGCCCTGGCGTTTGGAATTGGGCGAGGGCGCTTGTATAGCCGATGGCGTCATTATCGAAAATTCCGTATTGGTCAGTATCGGCAAACAGGCGCTCATCTCACAACGGGCCTCGCTTTACACCGCCTCACATGATATTTACGCCGCCAATTTCCCTCGCATCGCAGCGCCGATTACCATCGGCGATTATGCCTGGATCGCCGCCGAAGCCATGATCATGATGGGCGTCAACATCGGCGAGGGTGCCGTGGTTGGGGCACGGGCCGTCGTCTGCCACGACGTGCCACCCTGGACGGTGGTTGGCGGCAACCCGGCGCGCTTCATCAAAAAACGGGAAATTCACCATGACTGATCTCGCGGTTATCGTCCTCACCTACAATGAGGAAATCCACATCCGCCGCTGTATCGAAAATGTCCGGTCCGTCGCCAAAGAGATTTTCGTCGTCGATTCCTTTTCCGGCGACAACACCGTCGAAATTGCCAAAAACCTGGGCGCGATAGTGCTGCAAAATACCTGGGGAAACAATTACGCTCGCCAATTTAACTGGGCGCTGGCCCACTGTCCGGTGAGCAGCAAATGGCTGTTGCGCCTTGACGCCGACGAGTACCTGACGCCGGAGCTGCTCGGAGAAGTACAAGCCAAACTCGATACGCTGCCGCCGGATACAAGCGGTGTCATTTTGCGGCGGCGTCATATGTTTCTTGGCAGATGGGTGAAGAATGGCATCTATCCCGTGCAGTTACTGCGGATATTTCAAACCGGCAAGGCGGTTTGCGAGCAGCGCTGGATGGACGAACATATTCAGTTATTGGCGGGGAAGACGGTGGAATTTCAGCACGATTTCGTCGATCACAACCTCAATAATCTCAGTTGGTGGAGCCACAAGCATGTCGATTATGCCGTGCGCGAGGCCGCCGATCTGCTGGATATGGAGTTGGGCCTGACGGACGACGGCCCGGCCCTCTCTGGCCAGGCTGGGCGCAAGAGGAGGGTGAAATCCCTCTATACCCGCTTGCCGCTGTTTGTCCGCGCCTTGGCCTATTTTTTCTACCGCTATTTTTTTCGGCTGGGATTTCTCGAAGGCAAAGAGGGTTTCCTGTGGAATGTTTTGCAGGGTTTGTGGTATCGCCTGTTGGTCGATGCGAAAATTTTCGAGATAAAACGGGCCTGCGGCAGCGATCCGGCGAAGATTCGGGCGCATCTGCGGCGGCAATATCATCTAGCGGTTGATCAAGAAGAAACGCCACGCCGTGCCTGACACTGTATCCATTACGTCCACCGACAGTACGGTTTCGGTACGGGATCAAGATATCGAAATATGGAACTTTCTCATGAATATCACTTCTCACTTTCTCGTTCGAAACAAATGCCCGTTGTGCGATTCTGACAACCTCGATAATCACCTCGTGCTTGACGGTATCCGGGTTGCGACCTGTCGCATCTGTGGATTTATCTTTTCGCGCGATATACTTCGCGCATCCGAGATTACCCAATTCTATACTGATGGCTATCATGATCGACACCATATGAACGGACAGCGAGTCAATGCGATTATCAATATTGGTATACTTCGTTCGTTTTGTCGCAATCTTGTCGGATCTTCTCTGCTGGATATCGGGTCAGGATATGGTTTCCTGCTCGACAAAGTGCGCGACTGTGGCGCGGTACGCACCGTCGGAGTCGAGCTATCGAGAGCGCAGCGGACTTACTCGATAGAGAAGCTAAGGCTTGAGACTTTCAGCCAGATGGACGACCTTTCGACGGACGACCAGTTCGACATCATCACCGCATTTGAGCTGATAGAACACATTCCAGAACCAGGGGATTTCATCCAACGCGCCTGCGCCCAGCTTAAACCTGGTGGTTCGCTCATCATCGGTACTGACAACTTTGCCTCTAGCGTCGTAAAGGTGCTTGGATGCCAGTTTCCTAAATGGATTCCGCACGAACACGTTAGCCATTTTACGGCAAAGACGCTTAAACGGATGCTCGAATCGAATGGAGCGTTAAAATTCGTTAATGGCAAATCATTCACGCCTTGGGAACTTCGTTTGCGGCAATTGATTTTTCAAGCGACATCCGGTCGCAAAGGCGGGAAAGCTTATCGTTATGAGGCCAAGCGTATTGCTGATAACCGTCAAGGCTATCGCCTCTTCCCTCTCCGTTTTGTGATCAACCGCATTTGGTTTAGCCTTACTAACCGCGCGAATCTTGACGGAGAGATGATGTTTCTCCACATGATCAAGGTGTGATTGCCTGGCGAGAGGCACAAAATTTTACCGCTGCTTTTTTCGGCTTGGCTTTCTCGAAAGCAAAGAAGGCTTTTTGTGGAATGTCTTTACAGAAGAAACGATGCCCCATGCCTGACATTTCTATCATCACCGCCGCCTTTAACGCCGGTGCCACCATCGCCGCTTGCCTAGCCAGCGTCGCTACCCAGACGGTCGCCTGCGAGCATGTGATAGTCGATGGCGCCTCCACCGACGACACGGTGGCCTTGCTTGAAAGCTACAGCGGCCATCCAATACGCTGGCGCTCGGCGACGGATCGGGGTGTTTACGACGCCATGAACCAAGGCATCGCCATGGCAACGGGCGACATCGTCGGTATTTTGAATGCCGATGATTGCTATGCCGCAAGCGATGTGCTGGCGGCGGTGCGACAAGCCTTCGCCGCTCCCGGTATTGACGCCTGCTACGGTGATTTGTGCTATGTCGATATGGAAGAGCCAACAAAAATCGTCCGCTACTGGCGGGCTGGAACGTTTTCGCCCCGTTCTTTTTACTGGGGCTGGATGCCGCCACACCCAACCTTTTTTGTCCGCCGCGAAGTGTATGAACGCTATGGTGGTTTCAACCTGGCTCTGGGTTCCGCCGCCGACTATGAGCTGATGCTGCGTTTTCTCCTCAGATACAAGATAAAAGCGGCGTATATCCCAAAAATTCTCGTCAATATGCGCGTCGGTGGCATCAGTAATAAAACTCTCGGCAACCGCCTGCGCGCCAACCGCAACGACCGCCGTGCCTGGTCGGTAAATGGTCTCATGCCGCTACCTTGGACGCTTCTCGCCAAACCGCTGCGCAAACTCGGTCAGTGGTGGCAAAAACCCGTTTATTGATCCCCCGCCGCTTCTATCACCTGTTTGAAACGCCGACATTCGGCGTCGGTTCTCCGCCGTTCATTTTCCCAGGCGCCAATGAAACGCAGAACATCCCGGCAGCGGTCGTGGGCCGGCAGCGTGAACAAAAGCTGAATCAGCCAGGGCTGGTTAAGGAAGCGGCTGGAATAATCCGCCCGCAGCCAATGGCCAAGCCAGGCCGCCTTGACGGTGCCTGGGCGCATCATGGAAATGAAGTCGTCAAACACTGGGGTATCGGTAAGCAAACGTAGATAGCTCGCGGTCAGCCAGGCGGCGGTGGTGAAGCGATGGCGGGCGCAGAGGCGGCACAACTCCCGCCAGTCGATGGCAAGCCTTTGCCCCCACAAGAACAAATCAGCGATATTGGCCAACCGGGCATGCGGTGTGGTCAGGTATTTAGTGAACACCGGATGGAAGAGCAGGAGAAACAGTTCGTCTTCCGGGCGCAGGGCGGAAAAATTCCGGCAACGCCCGCGCCGCTCAAGCATCTCTTGCGCCAGGTAGCCTTGGGCGCGTCCGGGGCGCAGGACATGCCAATGCAGGTCAATGCCAGTCAGGTTATCGCTGAGGCTCACTTCGTGGCTGACCGTGGCCGGATTGATTTTCAGGGCAAACCCGGCTCTGGTAAAAATCTCCACCACTTTGAAGCGGTCTTCCGGGGCGATAAGAATATCGACATCGACCGAGGGCCGGATGGCGGCATTTTCGTAGAGCAGTTCCCGCACATGCGCCCCTTTCATCACCGCATAGGGGATGTTTTGCGCGGAAAAATGTTCCTCGGCGATGGCAATCGCTCGCCGCTGCGCCAAGTAGCGCATGGCATCGAGCTTTTCTTGCCGCCGTAAGACGGTAAAAAAAACCGATTCCTTCGCAATAGCCTCTTGCCGCATTCTGACCAGCCAGTGTCCGGTCAGACCTTGAGCGATGAGATAAGCGGCGAATGCTTCCTGCTCCGGGCCGCTTGCCTGGCCGAGAGCGATAGCGAACGCCTGCTCCGGCCAGGCAGCGGCGGTCACGGCGCTCAACGCCAGACGCCGCCGGGTGTGGAGATCGAATGAAAGTGGTGGTAACATGGAGAGCCTTCCGTAATTCGGCGCCTGTGGCGGGCCGGGCTTTTGACAATCTCTACCGGGCAATCATTACCAGAAACTGGTTGTCAATTCACCCGCTTTCAGAGATGATACGCCAAGACAGCCTGACGCCGTGATGGGAATTTTTCCTCCGTGATATCTATGCCGCCGCCCCGCCAAGGAGGCGGGAATGAGTTATGCTCCCCTTTGAATTGCGTATAGTCCTGGTTTTTCTGGTTGCCCTTTTGTCAACGCTGTTCGTGCTGCCGCGCCTGGCACACATCGGACAACGCATCGGTTTGGTCGATGTGCCTCATGGCCGCAAACAGCATACAGGGCCGCGTCCTTTGGTCGGCGGCATCGGCTTTGTCATTGCCGCCACCTTCACTTGCCTGGCCTTCATCCCCATCCAGGGCTTTCGCGGCTATTTCCTTGGCCTGTCGGTACTGCTGTTTTTTGGTTTTCTCGATGATTTCCGCGAATTGAATCCCTATCAGAAATTCGCGGCCCAAATCCTCGCTTGCATCCTGTTGCTGTATTTCAACCACCTTTCCCTGCACGATTTCGGCTACTTGTTTGGTCCTGACTGGCCATTGCTTTTGCCAGACATGCCCTGGCTGATCTGGCTGGCGACGGTCTTTTGCCTGGTCGGCGTCATCAACGCCGTCAATATGATGGACGGCATGGATGGCTTGGCCGGCAGCATCGCCTTCATCGCCTTCATTGCCTTTTCCTGCCATGCCTTTTTCGACGGTCAGAACGCGATGATGCTGCTGAATCTCGCTTTGGCCGGGGCAATGCTGGGTTTTTTGCGTTACAACTGGTCGCCGGCCAGCCTGTTCATGGGCGATGCCGGCAGTTCATGCCTTGGCTATTCGCTGGGATTCGTCGCCATCGCCCTGACTCAGGGAGCCGAAGCCGGCATACGACCGGTCGTACCGCTGTTGATTCTGGCTGTGCCGATCGTCGATACCGTCAGCGTCATGGCGCGGCGCCTCAAACGCGGGGTCAGCCCATTTAGCGCCGATAACTATCATCTGCACCATTTGCTGTACCGGCATGGGTTTTCGCGGGAAAAAGCGGTCAATATCATCCTGGCCGTCACGATACTGCTGGCGGCGCTGAGTTTTCTGCAACCTTTGTATCACCTGCCGGATTGGGTGATGTTCGCTGTCTTTACCACTTATTTCCTCGTTTATTTGTTGATTTCGCACTATATGTTGCGGCGGATGGAGCGGGAAGACCGGCTCATGGGCGAGGTGCTGACCATCGAGCCGAAAAAACGCCGCCCATCCGGCTGGTCGTTTTTCACCAGTGGCCGCAAGGTGCGGCACTCGATTCGCTACAATGTCAATCTGCGTTTGCAGTGCGTGCGGATCGGCGGGGCCGGGGAAACCTGGGATGGTGAAGTGATCAATATATCGAGCGATGGTTTTCTCGCCCGGCTCGATGGCTTGACGGAGGAAGGGGTACGGGTGGTGGCGAGGGTTTTCTTCAATTTTGAACACCATACCCATATCCTGGAAATGCCAGCGGAGCATATATGGGCCGATATTCGTGAGGATGGCCATTATCACGGCTTTCAATTCATTGAATTTGATGGTCAGCAGGAACGGATCGTTTTCAAATTTCTGATCCACGAAAAAAGTCAGGCCAGTTGGTGAGAAGACGCCGGAATGATAGGTAAAAAAGCTGGCATTGCCGGTGGTTTTTTTGTATTGTCGCGGGATTCATGCTTTAAGGCGCTGTTTTTTGGAGGAAGAAGAGAATACGGAGCTGGTTTTTGCCGGAAGACCGGGCAAAAACCGATGATGTGGCTTCCAGACTGTGGAGGAGGGAGAGAAATGAGAAAACGAGGAATTTGTGTTGTGGTGTTTCTGGCTTTATATCATACAGTTGGAGCTGTAGGCGATGATCGCGCCTTGGCCGCCGCTGAAGCGGTGGGCGCGGCGGCAGCCGGTTCGGCAACATCAACAGGCCAGGTATCTGGCTTGAGCAACCCGATGGCGCGGCAGGCGGCTATGGATGCCATGCGGGAAGCGGGGGGGACGAGCGCTGAAAACGCCGCCAGCCGGACGGCTGACGCTCTGCCGCAGAACACCGCCGATGCTATTGGGCATGGGGCGCCATCGAATGCGCCCGCCGATGCCATGCCAAACAACGACGTCCTGGGACAAGGCGGCCAGAGCACCGACGATTCGCTTTTGCCGGAAGACAAACTGGACGACAATGAGAGCGTATTCGGCTTGCGCCGTGGTGTCGTGCATCCTTATGTCGCGGTCGGCGCCGAATACACCGACAACCTGTACAACCTCGACAAAGACCGGGTTAACAATCTTTTGATCAACTTCAATCCTGGCATTTGGCTATCGCTGCCGGGCAAGAAACAGATACCGGTGACACTGGCGCCGAACAATGCCTCCGCCGGCGGCTTTCAGTACGAAATGGAGCGTTATGAGCGGAGCGAACGTTTCCAGCTCTTTTTACTCGGCGATCTCGATTACAAGATGTACAGCGCGGACTCGAACCTTAACGAAATGCTGTACCGCCTCCAGGGATTCGCCCGCTATAATTTCCCGGCTGGCTTGAGCCTGCAAATACTCGATGCCTATACTCGCGGTCAGGACCGTTTCGATATCGGCCATCCCGACGCGCGTCTGAGCCATCTTTTCGATTCCAACGTGATCATGGGCACCGTCGATTGGCTGATCACCGAGAAGTTTCAGGTCACTGGCGACTTGTCATGGTTTTCGCTTCGATACGACGAGAATGAATTCTCCTACCTCGAACGCGACGATATTTCTCTCGATTTGCACTTCTTCTACCACGCCACCGACAAAACCGCCCTTTTCCTGGAATACCGATACATCGATACCCAGTACAACAGCAATACCGACTTTGACAGCACGTCCAACGCATACTTCATCGGTATGAAGTGGGACAGCACCGACAAACTGTCGTTTCTCGTCCGCCTCGGTCTGCGTGAGAAAGCGTATGACCACTCGCAGTTTTCCGACTGGAACGGCTTTGTCTTCGAGCTGCAATCGACCTATCGTCTGACCGAGAAGAGCAAATTGACCTTCGACCTTTACCGGCAGAACGAGGAAACCGACATGATCTCGGCGGAAGACATAGTCATGATCGGAGCCGGGCTGGGCTATGATATGAACATTACCGATAGAATCACCTTCGGTATCCGTGGCCGTTATGAAAACGCCGATTACCGCCGCCGCGCCGGGTACAGTTTTTATGTCAATCCCGATGGCAAAGTCGAATACAGCCGCAAGGATGATCGTTTCATCATCAGTCCGCGGCTTGATTATCTGTTCAACCAATGGCTGAAAGCCGGCATCGGCTATCGCTATGAAGAGCGTAATTCGAATATCGACATTTACGACTACTACTCGAACACCATCTTCATCGAGGCGCAGGTGGCCCTTTGATTCTCCCCTCGTTTTTCCGCTGAACCGCTTGTATTCCGCGTTTTTGAAGCGGTATACTTACAAGCGGTTCAGCGGTCTTCTCTGTCATGTTCTTTCCTCGCTGTCCGACCGCTGCCGTTGCCCCGCTCTTGGGGCGTGAGTTCTTCAAAATCCAGTGATAGGAGAGAATTGTGAGCCTTTTTAAGTGGCTGCCGGTTACGTTTCTGGCTTTGTGCTGCTTGTGTGGGACCGCCTTCGCCGGCACCGATGTCGTGAGTCCGGGGACGGTTCTGAAGATCACCGTGTACCAACATGACGACCTGACTTCGACGGTGCAGGTGACCGAAGATGGCGGCGTGGTATTGCCGCTGATTGGCAAAGTGCAGGTCAATGGCATGACCATTCCGCAGGTAACAGCGAAAATCACCGAGGAGCTGGCCGCCGGTTACCTGAAAAACCCGCAGGTCAATGTCTTCGTGCAGAATTTCCGCAATCGCAAAGTCACCGTGCTGGGTCAGGTCAACAAACCGGGCTTACAGGAATTTTCCGGGCAGACGACACTGCTGGAGATCATTTCGGCGGCGGGTGGCCTGGCGGCGGACGCCGGGGATACGGTGTCGATCAAACGCATCGAGGACGGGAAGGAAAAAGTTATCGAGATCGACCTGAAATCGCTGGTCACGGGCGGTAATCTGTCACAGAACCTCCCGATTCAGGAAGGCGATTCTGTATATATATCGAAATCGGGTATGTGTTTCATCACTGGCGAGGTACAGAAACCTGGCACCTATCCCTGTAGCTCCGACACTACAGTGTTGAAACTGGTAGCTCTTGCCGGTGGTTTTACCGGCAAAGCCAACAAGTCCGGATTCTTGATTACGCGCATCGTCGAGAACAAGGATACACAAAAGCCAGAAAAGCAGACCTACAAAGCGAGCCTTGATACCAAACTGGTCGCGGATGACGTGGTGGTCGTCAAAGAAAGTATTTTCTGATACGTCCAGTCTTTTTCAGCATGGGTTTCCACACATGGATGCAACCTCGCAGTCTGAACCGAGCGGCGCCATCGCCCGTATCCAGGGCATGGATTTACGCGACTATATGCGTATCCTGCGCAAAAGGGTTTGGCTGATCACCACGGTAACCGGCTTGGTCTTGTTGCTGGCTCTGATCAAGCTTTTCACGACGACTCCGCTTTATACCGCCTCGTCACAGGTGTTTTTGGAACGGAATCAGAACCGTGGCGGGCTGGAGACCCGTTATTACGTCTACGATCCCGAATTCCTTGAAACCCAGTCCGAGCTGATCCGCAGCGAGAAGGTGGCCCTCAAAGTGGTGCGTAATCTCGAACTGACTACCAAATTCCGGCACATCTTTTTCCCGAATGAATACAAAAAACCGGGAATAGGCGACACCATCGGTGAATGGCTGCGTCTGCCCCTGACCTGGCTGAGATCGTTGGGCGGCTCAGGAGAACAGGAAAAAACTGCCGCCGGATCCGGAGAAGGTGGCCGGCAGTTGAGCGAGGAAGAGATCATCGCCTTGAACATCCGCAGCGGTTTACAGGTAACGCCGGTGCGGGCAACGAAAATTGTTACCATCTCCTACACCGGCGTCGATCCAATTCTGACTCAGATGATCGTCGATGCCGTTGTCCAGGCGTATATGGACGAAATGCTGGAAATGCGTCTCAGTTTCAGCACCTACGCTTTGAAATGGATGACCGAAAAGGCGAACGAGGAACGCAAACGCCTGGAGTCGTCCGAGGGTGAGCTGCAAAAATTCATGCGCGACAACGATCTGGTGACGGTGGAAAACCAATTGGCCGTCCTGCCGCAGCGCGTGGCCGATTTCGGCAGCCAGTTGACCAAAGCCGAATCCGAACGCGACGCCCTGCGCGAGCAGATCCGCATGGTGCAGGCGGCGGGAGGTTCCATCGATCGCTTGGAAACCCTGCCGATATTTGCCAATAATACGGTGCTGCAGGATGTCCGCGGCAAAATTTACGCCGCCCAGCAGACCGAGCACGAGCTATCGAACCAGTTCGGCCAGAAGCACCCGCAGATGGTTAAAATCAACGCCGAATTACGAGTCTTGCAGGGTGAGCGGCGCGCCGAAGTTGACCGTGTGGTGGCATCCCTGACCAACAGCTACAATCTGGCCGTGGCGCAGGTCAATGGCCTTACTCAATCGCTGAAATCGGCGAAAAGCGATATGCTCAACCTGCAGGAACGCTTCATTGAATACACGACGATGAAGCGCGACGCCGACAGCAACCGGGCGCTGTACGACGCCTTGCAGGCCAGCATCAAAAAGGAAAGCGTCACCGAGCAGGCGCAGGATGTCAACATCTGGGTGCTGCAACAGGCGCAACGGCCCGTATCGCCATCGTCACCGAAAAAAATGCGGACGCTGCTCATGGCCCTTTTCATTGGCCTGACCGGTGGACTGGGCCTGACATTTTTGCTCGAATACCTCGACAACACGGTTAAAGGCCATACGGAACTGCAACAACGTTACGGCCTCACCGTCCTCGGCACCATCGAGGAACTGCGGGAAAAGGGCCAGAGCATCGACAATTATCTGGCCTTGAAGCCGCTGTCGCCACTGGCGGAGAGCTACCGTCTGATCCGCACCGCCCTGCTGTTATCGTCGGCTGAACGCCCGCCGCGCAAAATTCTGATCACCAGCATGAATCCCAGAGAGGGCAAGACAGCGACGACCATCAACATCGCCCGCACCCTGGCTCAGGCCGGCAGCAAGGTGCTGGTCATCAACTGCGACCTCAGACGTCCACGCATGAATACGGTCATGGGTGCGCAGACCGAGACCGGCCTCAGCACCTATCTCGCCGGATCCCATGACGACAAGGTAATTGTCATGGTCAAGGGAGAGGAGGTCGTCTATATGCCGTCTGGGCCGATTCCGCCGAACCCCGCCGAATTGCTTGGCTCGCAGCGGATGCGCGCCATGGTTGAAGAACTGGCCGCCGAGTATGATTTCGTGCTGCTCGATACGCCGCCGGTGCAGAGCGTCACCGATGGCCTGATGCTGACAAACATCGTCGATGGTGTCATTCTCGTCGTGCGCGGCGGCAAGACCACCTTCGAGGCACTTGATGCTGGCATCCGCAAGCTGAAAGAGGTCAATGCCCATATCCTCGGTTTTGTCTTGAATGGCGTCAAAGGCGATCAGAGAGGGAATTATTATTATGGGTATGGCGCATACTACGCCAAGGACGAAGACTGATGGATATAGCACCCCTCATCGGGCTGATTTTGGGATTCGGGGCCCTTATCGGCGGCTCCGCGGTGGAGGGGCTTCATCTTTCCGCCTTGATGCAGCCGACGGCGGCGATCATTATTTTGGGTGGCACTTTTGGTGCCACCTTCACCAGCTTTCCCCTGTCGGTCGCGTTTGGCGCCTTTCGCGATGCCAGCAAAGTATTCCGCCCCATATCACTCGATGACAGCCGCCGGCTGATCGCCGATATTTGCGCTTTTGCCGCCCAGGCGCGGAAAAATGGCCTGCTCGCTTTGGAGCAGGAAGCGAAAAGCCATCGGGATCGCTTTGTGCGCAAGGCGATATCGCTGTCCGTTGATGGTGTCGATCCGGTAGATATTCAGGCGCTTCTTGAAACCGACATGGGCGCCGACGAGGAACACGCCAAACAGAGCGCCGACTTCTTCGAAGCCGCCGGTGGCTACGCGCCGACCATTGGTATTATCGGCGCCGTCATCGGCCTGATTCATGTTATGAGCAATCTGGAAGATCCCGGCCAGCTTGGCGCCGGTATCGCCGTCGCCTTCGTCTCCACCATCTATGGTCTGGTTCTTGCCAACATCGTCTGCTTGCCCATTGCCAGTAAAATCAGATTTCTCATCAAAGAAGAGATAGTATGCAAGGAGATTGTCATCGCCGGCATCTGCGCCATGCAGAGTGGCCAGAACCCGCGCCTGATCGGCGAGCGTCTGAATGCCTATCTTGGCACGCGCGCCGATAAAACGGCGGCTGGCGGCGCGGAAGGAGGTTCCTGATGGCCAGGAAAAAAAGTCCGGAGAAAAAGCCGAACCATGAGCGATGGCTGGTATCTTATGGCGATTTCATCACCTTGCTGTTCGCCGTTTTCGTGACCCTCTATGCCATGTCGCAGGTTGACAAGGAGAAATTCAAAGAGGTGGCGTCCGCCTACCGTGACGCCTTCAGCGTCACCCCCAGCGGGCAGAACGCCAAAGCCCTGATTCCAAAAACCGATGTCATTGCCCTGCCGCGCGTCAATATCGCCCCCATCCCTTACGCTCAATACCGTACCAGCCCTTCCGCCGCCGCGCGGGAAAATGGCGGGACGCGCTTCGCCAGCCAAGCGGACTTCCGGGTTATCATGGAGACCTTGCGGAAAAAGCTGGCCGCCGCCGGCGCCGCCGACAGCGTCGAAGTACACGTTGGCGCCAGAGGCCTGGTAGTGAGCTTACAAAGTTCCGCTTTTTTTACGCCAGGCGAAGCTACGCTCAAAGCCACTTCATCCGGGGTTTTGACCCTCATTGCCGACAGCCTGTCTCCCTATGCCAATCTCATCAGTTGCGAGGGGCATACTGATGACACGCCAGTATCCTCCGCTAGCTTCGCTTCCAATTGGGAATTGTCCGCCGCCCGCGCCGCCAGCATCGCCGACAGTCTGGCCAAGGGCCGCAATTTCCAGCCGGCACGTCTGTCGGTCGCCGGCTATGGCCAGTATCGTCCAGTCGCCGACAATAATTCCGTCGAGGGCCGGCAGCAAAACAACAGAGTCGATATAATCCTGCTTGACAAAGGAGGAAGTGTCCGGGAAGAATCGCCGGGTGGCGCGACTCGGCCACCACCACCGCTGTAAACGCGAAGTTCCCCCAATGATTAAGGAATATTGCATGAAAGCTCTGCCATATTACCTGCTGTGTTTCTTGCTGTGTTTCGCGCCGCTGGCTTTTGGCTTGGTCGAGTTCTGGTCGCTGGCAACGGCCCAGGTGGTCATCCTGCTCATCACCCTGTTGGTCTGCGCCGGGCGCTGGTTTTACCGCGAGCCTTTTTTACATATTCCCGGGCTGTTGCCGCTGCTGCTTCTGGCCGCGTTCATGGCCCTGCAACTCCTGCCGCTGCCGCCAGTCGCGCTGCGCCTCCTTTCACCCGCCGCGTACTCCTACTATCAGCCACTTCTGGCCGTCTACCCAGATAACGCCTGGTTGACCCTGTCGCTCTACCCGAGCGGGACACTGCGCCAGTTGCTGCTGCTCGTCACTGGGATTCTCCTCTATGTCAGCGTTATTCAGCTGTTTGCCGAAAATCTATTGCTGCGCCGTTTTATCGCCATCTTCATCACGGTGGCCACCATCATTGCCGCTCTGGCAATCATCCAACACGCGGTGACGCCGGAAATGTTGCTGTTTGTACGCAAAACCCCGGCGGGCGAGCCGTTCGGCCCATGGATCAATCCCAATCAGTTTACCGGTTATATCGAACTGGTGGCGCCGCTGGCCCTGGGCCTGTGCATGTATTATCGCCCACGCCGTCACGGCAGCGACAATCACCGCGAGCGCTTCATCAATTTTTTCAGTTCCGCCGGCACTAACAAACACCTGTTTCTTACCGCCGCGCTCTTTATCATGATACTGGCGGTAGCACTCAGCAAGTCGTTTGGCGGTATCATCAGCCTGTTCTGCTCGCTGCTGCTGTTTCAAATCCTCTACCTCTATAAAAAAAAGTCGCGCAGCGTCTTCGGCATTGTCATCTTGCTGACCGCCTTTTGCCTGGTCTTCGCCTGGGCCGGCTGGGATATCCTGGCAAGCAATGTTGACCGGGTTGATACCACAACAGGCAAGATTCGCGACGATCGGGTGGCGCTTTGGGGCGACAGCCTGCGCCTGAGCCGCGATTTTATCGTCTTCGGCAGCGGTTTCGGCTCGTTCGTCAATGTCTATCCTCTTTACAAAACGCTGAAAAATCCTCTCGTCTACGATCATCCTCACAACGAATATCTTGAAATTCTTACCGACGGCGGCATCATTGGCGTGGCACTGGTGGCCTGGTTTGTTGTCGCCATGTTCCGGCACGCCTGGAACAAAATCCGCATCCGTCGCAACCGCTATCCCATTTTGCTGGGGATCGCCGGGCTTGCCGCCATCAGCGCCACGCTGGTACACGGCTTCACCGATTTCAACATGCACAATCCAGCGGTTTTTCTGCTCTTTTACCTGCTCTGCGCTTTGACGGTGGCGACGGTGAATATCCAATTCGATGTCGCCCAATGCGCGACCTTGCTGGCGCCGCGTCCCCTATCGCACAACAGAGCTTACGGCCTGTCCAGCGTACTGGCCGTTGCCGCCGTGGCGCTTATCCTCGGTGGCCAGACCGTGGCGCGATCCCTGGAAGCGAAAAACTCCGAAATCTATGTTTCGCCCCAGCTTAAAACGGAAAAATTGGAAAGCCTTGCCAGCTCATGGCGCTGGGCCGTCCGCCTCGATCCGCTGGCGTCGCGTTATCGCTATCAATTGGCCAGCATCGAATGGTATCTGGGCGAAAAACCGCTGGCGATGCGCAATTTCTGGCTGGCGGCGGTGCGCAGCCCGATGGAAGGCGTCTATTTGCAGCGAGTCGGCTATTTGCAGCCCAACGCCCAAATTGGTAAGCGGCTGATTGTCGAGGGCGCCAGGCGCTCGCTGAACCGCGCCGATCTGGCGGCGAACCTGGCCGAATATCTGCTGCGCACCGGTGAACAGGACGAAGCCCTGGAAATCATCCAAAAATCCATCGCCGAAGAGCCGACTTCCTGGAAAAAATGGGTCATCCTGATGGACGGCTACAACTTTTCCCAGGAAGAGATCGCCGCTCTGCTGCCGCCGGACGACGCCAGCCCGTGGTTCAATATCGCTTATTTCCGGATGCAGACCAACCGCGTCGGGGATGCCCAGCTTTTCTTCATCAGGGCGCTGGAAATCATGGAGCGGCACGAAGACAAAACCTATCCGGAATACTGGTATTCGCAGATCTGCGCTTTCTTTGCACGGGAGGGACAATCGAGGGAAATGCTGGGACGATCGCTGCGGCAGGCGATGCGGGATTGGCCCTATGTCCTGCGCTTTCGCATGAAGCTGGCGGATTTCTATCTCGCCGAGGGACTCCGCTCGATCGCGATCAGCACCTACCGTTCGGTACTGGAGATTCACCCGCGCTATCCGGAAGCGGTGGCGAAGCTGAAAGAACTGAACGTCGAAGTCCCCTAAGCCGATTTTTCAGGAAACAGGTTACAGGGGACAGGTGTCAGGTCCTTGTCCCCTGGTCTCCTAAAACCCAATTCGTAACCCGGCATTGATGGCATAGCCGTGACGGTCATTATCGGCATTGAAGCCATGCTGGTAGCGGAAGTCAGCGAATAGAGAAATTGTGCCGGTGACGTAGCCTTGCAGACCGCCGCCGATTTCACCGTACAGTGGGTCGTAGTTCTCGGAAATCCGCACAGTATCTGGCGATATTTTACTTCCTGATTTGGCAAGCTGGAAAACCCAGGGCGCTTACAAAGCTAATTCCCGTGCTTCCTTTTTCGCTATCTCCATGCGTCTCAATTCCCTTTTCAATATCTTGCCGCTCGTCGTCTTGGGCAACTCGTCTATGGTCGTGATATCAACCTGCCGGGGGACCTTATACGTGGCCATGTTGTCTTTGGCCCATTGGATTATTTCATCTTCCGTCAGGATTGCCCGCGGAGCCAGAACGATGAACGCTTTTGGAATCTCGCCCTTCACTGCATCTGGGATGCCGACGACCACCGCCTGTAAAATTTTCGGGTTTTGCAGGAGGTAGCTTTCCACTTCGCTCGGATAGATGTTGTATCCCCCACACACCAGCATGTCATCTTTGCGATCCACCAGATAGAGCACGCATTCGGAGTGGCCATCTCCCTGGACGTAGGCAAGATCGCCTGACTTCCACCAGCCATCCTGGATCTTCATCGCCGTCACGCGAGGCTCATTCCAATACTCCTTGATCACGCCAGGCCCTTTACAGCACAATTCGCCGATTTCTCCATTTGGCAGTTCTTCACCATCCGGATCGACGATTTTGATCGCCCAGCCGGGAGCCGGCCAGCCGACGTTGCCCGGACTGAAGTGTTTAAAACGAGAATGGGTCACAGTGCTTCCAGTTTCCGTGGCGCCATAGCATTCAACCAAGTCCAATCCAAATACCGTCTCAATTTTTTTTGCCAATTCCGCCGCCAGCGAGGAACCGGCACAGTGCCCGGACCAGCAACTGGAAACATCGTATTTTCCTTTGTTATGAAGGTATTCCTCAATGAGATAGGTCCACATCGTCGGGGTGCCCAGAAAGTGCGTAACTTTATGTCGAGTTATCAGTTCAAGGGCTGCCTTAGCGAAGAACCTCGGCAGAGTAACCACGGCGGCCCCGGCGCAAAGTGAGGCTAAAACCGTGGACACCATATAGACGTGAAAGAAGGGAGTGCCTGTCAAAACAATATCTTCTTCCGTCATCGGGATCACATGGGAAGAATTTATGATTGTTTGCGACACCCAGTTGGCATGAGTGGACAGAGCCCCTTTCGGCCTGCCGGTAGTGCCGGAGGTGTAGAGTAAGGCCAGGCCATCATCACCATCGACATCCAGCGCCGTGTATTCGGGATCATACCGCGAAAGGAGCGTATCGAAAGCCAACACATTGGCATTGTTCCCATCGCCCACTGGTCCACGGACGGAGATGATCTTTTCAAGCGTTGGGATACTCCCCTGTATCGGCAAGACATTTTCGTTCGTCTGTTCGGCCATGCCGATAAGGATTTTCGCGCCGGAATGCTTCAAGATGAAATCTATTTCCATCTTTTTCAGCATGATATTCAATGGCACCGCAATCGCCCCGATCTTGGCGACCGCGAAAAACGCCATAACAAATTCAGGAATATTCGGGAGATACAGGGCGACGCGATCTCCTTTTCTGACACCCAACAATCGCAGAGCGTTGGCTGCGGCGCTGGCTTTTCCATTCAGTTGCGCATAGGAATAGACATCGCCGCTTGCGCCATCAATCAGCGCGCGACGATGGGGGATGCGCTGAGCGTTCTTTTCCAAGCATTCGTATGCCAAATTCATTGCTTCACTCCTCTCTGCCGCAAAAAAAGATTTCCCCCCTCTCATCCTCTTCAATATTTTTTCCCCTCCCTCGTTCTCCGACAGGCGAGGGAGGAGAAAACCCAGCTTTCCCGACTAAGGCCATACCAAGTTTTTCAAGTGCGGACACGCTAAAACTTGGTATTCAAGCCTATCATGACGCCATCCGGGTTATAGCCAGCTTCGACAACTCTGCCAACCAAGTCGCCGCCGTTCAGCAGGCTATAGGTGGCATTGCTGCTATTGAACTGTTTACCCCAGTTGACGTACAGCCACGTCGCGTCGAAGAGCTTGTAGGTATAGCCGATACCAACCAAAGAACCGTCCTGATCGAGCCGGGATTTGTCGTCGATTCTCGCGTAACTGGCCATGATGGCGTGCTTGCCGAAAGGAACCTTGGCGCTGAAGTCCCAGCCGTCGGCATCCGACAGTTTTTTCGTGACATTCTCGTAATTGCCACCGGAATATCGACCCGTCGCGTAATGGCCGTAAAGTTTGAGGAAACCAAAATCATAATTGACGATGGCTTGCAACCCCTTGTGTTCGGCCAGACCGGTTTCGCCGCCAGCGGCATTGTAACTGGCATTATTTACGATCCATCCCGTTAGTGCCGTGGTCAGGCCCTTGTAGCGATAGAACAGCGCGAGATCATAGCCCTCGCCAGAGGAGTCCGTTATGCCGGTACCCGACACTATATTTGCATTTTCGAGATTGTTTTCACTGCCGGCGGTGTAAGTGGCGTGAGCGGAGAATCCCTTCAAGAATCCTTCAAAGGGAGACGTGCGATACACAATGGCGTTGTTCACACGCGTGGGCATGCCGCCGATGCTCGCTAAATAGAGACCGCCGTTGCCATAGAAGCCAGTACCAAAAACGTTGCTCTCGGTCGCGACCGCCATGTATGAGCCGGAGTACTGCCGACCCAGCGTCAGCTTGCCAAGGATGTCACTGGCCAGACCCGCATAAGCTTGGCGCGAGAATATTTGATTGCCGGTGCCGGTGAGACCGCCGGAAGAGGGAACGGTGTTGTTTTCGCCAACGGTACCTCCCGGCCCGTTGCCGGCGACGCCGGTTGACAAATCGACCGCCATTTCAACCTCGCCAATCACGCTCAAACCATTCCCCACTTCTTTTTGCCCCTTGATGCCGATGCTGGACGCGGTCATGCCAGCCGAGCCGACGGTGAGTTGGCGGCCATAGCCACTATTGGTACTGGCGACGTTGACGTCCATCGTGCCATACAAGTTAAGGCCCTTGGGCAGGGCGCTGTTCACCGCTTGGGCTGGAGTTGGCGCCGCAACTTGGGCTGGCGCTTGCTCTGAAGTTTGCGCCGGAGCCTGCGCTGTGCGGGTTTCTATTTTTTCGATTGCCGCCTTTTGACTCGCCTGAGCGGATAGCAGTTTGTCGATCAGGGCGCGCTGTTCCGCCAATTCCTGCTTCAACGTCGCGATCTCGGTTTTGGAGCGCTTCAATGCTTCTCTTTCGCTTCCAGCGAGAGCGGGGGCAGGCATGACCGATGCCGCTCCCAAGGCACCAAGCAGAGCAACGGTGGCGATATATCTCTTTTTCATGCGATTTTGTTTCATGACGTCTCCTTGTTAAAAAACTCTCCCTATCCTTTTCAATAGTTTTTCTCCCGCGCCCGTAACGGACGAAGGAGAAAAAACCAGTACAATCAGAAAATCAAACCACGTACTTGCCGGCCTCGGAAATCTTGGCGGCGATTTCATTACGCAAGGCGATCAGGTTGATCGGCGCGTACTGGGTCAGTTTGTCGAGTTCGGCCAGCCTCACCGTCAGCCCGCCTTCGGCAGCCATGGCGCAGATACATTCCCTGGCAATGACTTTTATTTTTTCCGCCGAGGTATACAGGAAAGAGGTGGCCATGTTCAGCATGTGCCCGGCGCCGGCGCCCTTCTTTGCCTCGTATTTCCGCGCCCGCAACAAAGCCGTTTCGCAGGCGTAGGCATAAATCGCCAGGTCGGCCAGGCGGCCAATGATCTCCTGCTGCTTCATCAATTTATCGGCATATTTATCCATGGCCAGGCCGCAGGTGTAGAGCAGCACATCTTTGGCCATGATCACCATATCCTCAAGGCTGGCGCGAGCGGAGGCGACGCCGGCGGCTTTCCGCTGCGCCGCTTTGGCGGCCTCGGCCAATGGCAGTCCGCCTTTGGCGGCGCGGCGCGTCAGCATACTGGTGATAACCGTGCGGTTGATCTCGTTGGTGCCCTCGAAGATACGGCGGATACGGGCGTCACGGTACAGGCGCTCGACCGTGTATTCGGCAATGTAGCCGTAGCCGCCATGAATCTGCACGCCTTCGTCGGCGACAAAGGCTTCCTGTTCGGTGCAGAAGACTTTTTCGAGAGAACACTCGATGGCGTATTCCTCGACTGCCTGAACGATGCTCTGACCAGCGGAAGCCGCGCCTTTATCGACGCCGTGCAGGATATTCATTAACAAACCGCCGGTGCGATAGATCATCGATTCGGCGGCATAGGCACGCGCCGCCATTTCCGCCAGCTTCTCTTTGATCATGCCAAAGGAGGCGATCGGCGCCTTGAATTGCTTACGCTCGTTGGCATAAGCGGCGGATTCATCTAAGGCCAGTTTTGCCGAGCCCATACTGTTGGCGGCGACCTTGTGACGGCCAATATTCAAGATGCCAAAGGCGATGGCCGCACCCTTGCCTGGCTCGAACAACAGATTTTCTACCGGCACCTTGACATTGTCAAAAAAGATGGCGCAGGTGGAAGAACCTTTCATGCCCATTTTGTTCTCATCGGCGCCGGTGGTCACGCCTTCCAGGTTGGACTCGACGACGAAACCGCTGAACTGCTCGCCGTTGATCTTGGCGAAAACGATATAGGTATCGGCGAAACCGGCATTAGTGATAAAGGTCTTACTGCCATTGAGGATATAGTATTTGCCGTCCTCGCTCAAAACTGCTTTCGTCTGGGCACCAAGGGCGTCAGAACCGGCGCCTGGCTCGGTCAGGGCATAGGCGGCGAATTTTGTGCCGCTGGCAATGCCGGGTAGATATTTGGCCTTCTGCACCTCATTGCCGAAGTAGACTATCGGCAGATTGCCAATGCCGGTCTGAGCGCCATGGCCAAGGGAAAACGAACCAGAAGGGCCAACTTTTTCGGCAATGATGGTGGTGGAAATTTCATCGACCTCGGTGCCGCCGAAACGTTCGGGGATATCCATGCCGAGAAAACCAAGGTCCCCAGCTTCGGCGATCATTTTTTTCATGATCTCGTTGTTCTTGGTTTCATCAAGCTCGCGGAGATTGGGGTATACCGACTCCGCCATGAAATGATCCATGCTTTCGGCGATCATTTTATGTTCGTCATTGAAATCTTCCGGCGTGAAGATATTCTCCGGTTTGGTGGATTCGAAGAAAAAGATTCCACCTTTGGGTAAATTCGACATACTGATCTCCTTTGTTTGATTATTATGCCAATTTCAATGCATAGAGACTTTCTTGTTTTCCGCAAGGAAAGAGAATGTCAAGAGGTGATATGCGTTGCCGCGAATTGTTGTCTACGGCGTTTCATCATCCAGGCAGCGACAATGGCCAGAGCGATGGCAATAAAAGCAAAAATGCTGCCATAGAGAAAGGCTTCAGAATAACTGCCGGTGCTTTGTTTCATATACGCGCCTAGCCGTGGGCCAACCATAGCGCCAAGGGCAAACGGGAAAAACATGACTCCAAAATTCATGGCCAGATATTTTGTGCCAAATGCGTCTGCTGTGAGAGAGGCAAGCATCCCCATGAACCCGCCAAAACACATGCCAACCAGCAGAAGCGGCACTACTACCTGCCAACTCGTGGACGCCAGCCAGAACATGGCGCATCCCAGAATGGCGTAAATTAGGACCAAAGACGGCATCCTGCCAATGCGGTCGGAAATCCAGCCCCAACCAGCTCGACCGCCGGAGTTGCAGACCGCGAGTATACCAACCCAGGTGCCGGCGGCAACTGGCGTAAATCCACCGATCGATTGCATAATCGGCGAGGCGCTGGCAATGATCATCAGACCGGAAACCGCTCCCAATGCGATGACGGCGGTAAGGCACCAATACAAGGGGTCAGCAAGCATCCCCAGCCAATTCTTATCAACAACCAACAGGTTTTGCTGCTGAGATTTACTGGGAATCCAGCCCGCCGGGCTGAAGCCAGCCGGTGCGGTTCCAATAATAAGGGAGAGAGAGCACAAAAGCACCAGCGACAACAGGCCAAGGATCTTAAATGTCGGCAGCACCGTGTATTTTTCGATGAGCAGAGCACCAATCGGCCCCCAGATCAGTGCCCCGGAACCAACGCCTGCGGCCAAAACACCAGAGGCCAGCCCACGGCGGTCCGGGAAAAATTTGACAATATTCGGCACAACGCCGGAATAAACGACACCCATGCCACTACCACCCAGCACCCCGTAGGCGATATAGAGAAGGGTGAGGTTTCCCGCATAGCCGACCCCCAGGATACCCAAACCAAACATCACGGCGCCGAAGAGGATGATAGTCTTCGGTTGAACGAATTCTTGCAATTTGCCGGCGATAATGATCGGAACACAGGAGATGGCATGAAAGATGGCAAAAGCCACAGCGGTATCGGCGGGTGCCCATTTGAAGTGCTCCGACAATGGTTTGGCAAAAACCGACCAGGCATAGGTCTGTCCGATGATAATGTTGATGATTGTGCCAACAACCAGATATATCCAGCGCTTTTCTTCCAACCGCATGGGAACCTCGTTTCAAAAATAAGGTCTAAAAAAGGGGGCAGCCTGAAGAGCGGCCCCCCGTAATATCATCAGGATACTTTCAGCACCAGCGCCGCGCCGGTGTCGCCGGCGGCACAGCCGGTGATCAAAACATAGCCACCACCCTTCATAACCGCCTCCTCAATGCCCTCAATAACCAGGCGGGCAACGGTCGGCGCCTGCGGATGGCCCCAGATCATCGAGCAGCCGTAATTGTTCATCGCCTTCATATCAACACCCATCTGCTGCATGAAATATAGGTCATTGGCGGCAAAGGGGTTGTGGGTCTTGATGACCTTGACATCGCCGATTTTGATACCGGCCTGTTCCAGGGCCATCTTGGCGGCCGGCACCGGCGCTGCCGGCATATGCACCGGCTCAACGCGGGCATAACCATAGGACAAGAGCTGAATGGTTTTGCTGGCATCGACGCTGAGTTTGGCGGCCTTATCCTTGGTCGTCAGCAGGATACAGGAGTTGCCATCAGCGGGATGAGTCTGGGCGGCGAACGAATGGATGCCATCCGGTATAACCGCTTTCAGCGCCTTGACGCCCTCGGCAGTGGTCGGCGGAATTCCCTCGTCGGCATCCAGCGTGATAGTCTTTTTCTTGTTGAGCTGGATCTCAATCGGGAACATGTAACGCTTCTGGAAGGCGCGGTCGTCTTTCAGAGCGTCCTGATACTGCTCGAAACGGCAGATGGCCAACTCGTCGGCCTGCTCTTTCGTGAAACCGCTTCTCTTGGCGACGTTTTCCGCCGTCACCAGCATCGGTTTTTTATTGATCGGGTCGCCGTTGAAGTTATCCATATTCCAATTCTCATGGATAACTTCGCCGCCCGGCCCTTTCGGGTTCGGCCAGATCAGGTGCGGAGCATTCGACAGCCGGTCTGCGAAAAAACAGAGCGGTGCCTGATGCAAACCAGTCTCGAGGGCCATAGCCGCCATGTTCAGACTGGTGGTAGCGGTGGCACAAGCCTGCATGATGGTGACGCCTGGCGTGTAATCGGCGCCGATCATCGAGTTGATCCAGGTCGAGCCGTAAAAGCAACGATGCTGAACAACGGTCTGGCCATGATAGGTATAATCGAAGATCGACGGTTCCCAGCCTTTGGCAAGCAGCCAGCGTTTAGCGGTGGCGGCGCCCAGGATGAGGGCGTGTTCGTTGGCCAGAGTGCCCTGCCATTTGGCGAACGGGCTGGAATAGTAACCGCCATAGGGAATAAAAGCCTTTGTGTACATGAAATATCTCCTTGTTTTTCTTCGTGTTACGTGATTACGCTGGAAACGACCGCGTTTATTTACCTTGGTATTGCGGCGCTTCTTTGCCGCCAACGGATAACAGGCCAGTCAGCGCGTCTTCAGTGGCGAAAATCTCGTTCAGCCTGGCCAATTCAAGACCGATCGCCTCGTCGATGCCGACCTTTGCCTGGGCGTCGATCAGCTCGTTGGCGATTTTCAGAGCCAAAGGCGCCTTCTTCGCCACCGTTTTCAGGGTTTTCTCGGCCAATTCATCGGCAACACCGACCAGCTTTTTCCCAGCCAAAAGAAGCTTGACATTGTCCGGCGAGCAGACATCGGCCATCTCTTTGAAACGGGCAGGAATTTCCCGCTTGCGGTATTTATCCGGCGCCGGGGCGGCGCAAACCTCTTTTATGCTTTTCTCCAGATCGGCGGGTTCGACCAGTTTTGTGACAATGCCGAGATCGTAAGCGTCCTGCGCCGACAGATTGCGACCAGTGAAGGTATAGTACTTGGCCAGTCCTGTGCCTATTTGACGGGCACTGCGCAACATGCCGCCGAGGCCTGGATAAATGCCAATCGCTGTTTCCGGGAAACCCATCGAGCCAGCCGGCGTGGCAACAATCGCCTGGCAGGCAAGAGCCAGTTCGCTGCCGCCGCCCAAAGATAAGCCGTCAAGCACCGCCACTGTGATTTTTGCGCACTTCTCGATGCGGCGTAACAGCTTGTGCCCTTTGGTGGTAAAGGCAAGCGTATCGGCAATGCGATTGTTCTTGATATTTTCAATGAAGCTTTTGATATCGGCGCCCGCGACGAAGGCCTTATCGCCGGCGCCACGAATGACAATAGCCTTGACCCGCGCGTCGGCTTCGACGGTGTTGAATTTTTCCTCCAATTGACCGATGACCGCTTCGTTCAGGGCGTTCAGAGCTTTCGGACGATTGATGGTCAGATAGGCGATGCCGTCCTGTGTGTCGAGCAGCACCAAATCACTGCTGTTTTGCGCTTCGCTCATATTTCCTCCTTACAGTTTCCAGGCGGCGGGCACGGCGCCAGCAAACGATTTGGGCATCTTGAAGTGTCCCTTGGTTACGGCCAGTTTGATCAGACGGGCAGCTTCAGTCATGCCCATCTCATTCATCAGCGTGAACGGCCCTTTCGGCCAAGCCAGTGCCGTCTTGCAGCCCAGCTCAAGGTCAGTGACCGAAACAACATCTTTGTCAATCAAATGGGCGGCGATGGCGAAGATGGAGCCAAGCAGTTCCTCCTTCGCCGCTTTCAATAAAGCGGCATCCTGGTTGATCGGCCCGTCTTCCAGATTCCACGGCTGATTTTTCTCGAACTGCGCCTTCAGCGCCACCGGCACTACCGGGAAACCGACATCGCTGGCGGTCAGATAGTCGCTCATCGAGCTACCAGCATGATAGGCAGTGCCGATGCCAGAACCATTTAATACCCAGATGATGCCGAATTTTACCCCCAAAGCATCTTTGGATATCTGATCCAGGGTGGCGGCGTTAAATCTGTCGCCCATGGAGACCAAGACCATGTAGCTGGTGATGAAAATTGGATTGATGGCAAAGCCGGGAAAATCTTTGACGGAAATCGGCACCTTTTTATTCTTCTGTGAAAACTCCATCAAAGCATTGTAGGTGTCGTCGCTGGTGGATTTCTGGCGGATAACCTCGACCAGGCGGTTGACATTGGCCGGGAAGAAATAGTGCAGACCGGCGGTACGCTCCTGACCCTTGGCCTCGGACATCAGTTTTTCGATCAGGAAGGTCGAGGTATTGCTGACGATGATGGTATCGGGGCGAACGATTTTCGACAGCTCTTTGAAAATCTGGATTTTCAGATCCATTTTCTCCACAGCCGCCTCGATGATCAGGTCGCAGTTGGCCAGATCCTGGTAGTCGGCCGTGCCTTTGATGCGGCCAGCCACTGCGTCCATATCGGCTTGCGCCATCTTGCCTTGCGCCACCCGTTTTGCCAGGGCGTCGGTGACCCAGCGCTTGTACATCGCCTTGACCAAATCGTCGTTCAGTTCTTTGAAGACAACGTTGTAACCGCAGGTGGCGGCGTTGAGACCAATCGCCGCGCCCATGACGTTGAAGCCGATGATGCCGACCGTTTCAATTTTTTTAGCCATTGTGCCTACTCCATTGAAGAAGAACCGCTGCAAAGCGGAAATTATGTCCGCGGAAACACCGGCATGGCCATTTCCGCGGAGGAAAAACCATGCGAATACTTATTTCTTGGCTTTATCAATAATGCCTTTGCCGCGCAGCCCGGCGATGTCGGCATCGCTGTAGCCCAAAAGGGTTTTCAGAACCGTCTCGGTATCCTGTCCCAATTTCGGGGCGCCACGCCAAACCATCCCCTTGGTCTCGCTCATTTTCGGTACAGGAGCCAAGCCAGTGATGTCCTTACCTAAAGTTTCATCTTTATAGGTCACGAAATTGCCGCGACTCTTATAATGTTCGCTCTCGGTGAGCTGTTTGATCGTCCGTGGAATAGCAGCAGCAAGCTTGGCTTTCTTGAGAATAGCCAAGCCCTCTTCCGATGTCCGTGTCATCATCCATTCATTGACTTCCCGATCCAATTCCTTACCAAGCGGTGAATTGATCGCCTCGCGGGAACCACCGGCTTCGAGATAGGGATATTTTTCCGGATCGATGTCCATGGCGTTCAGAGCGCGTTCGTAAACAGCTTTGCCGAAGGTGCCCAGATACAGATAACCGTCTTTGGTTTTGTACAGGTTGGCCGGCTGGAAAATCGGGATCTTATTGCCGGCGCGCTCTTTGTTCAGGCCAATGGTGAAAACATTGACGAAAGAGTCACACATCATGCGGCTCATGCACTCGACCTGGGCGACATCGACAACCTGGCCCTTGCCAGTTTTCTGGGCGTTGATATAGGCCATCAAGACGCCGTTGGCGCAGATGAAAGCCGACAGATAATCGTTCATGAACGAACTGCCATAGACCGGCGGGCCGTCAGGAAAGCCGTTAGAATACATCCAGCCGCCCTCGCATTGGCCGATGGGATCGTAACTCGGACGGTTGCAGTCCTCCGGCACGCCGCCGAATTGCGGACGGCCAAAGCCCGAAACATGGGCGATGACGATTTTTGGATTGGCGGCGAGAACGTCGGCATCGTAGATGCCCAATTTGTCCAGCCAGACCATATTTTCGATCCAGATATCGCAGTTTTTAATCAGACCGAAAAAAATCTCTTTGGCTTCCGGGTACTTCATATCCATTTTCAGGGTGACGCTCAGCTTGTTGCGTCCCTCCTGCATCCAGGCAGTGCTGGTCTTCTGGTCCTGGGGGACGTCGGGGGGACTGACCATAAAAGGAACGCCATCACCATGGGTCACAACCGGCGACTGCCCACGCAGGGTGTCGCCCACGCCCGGCATCTCGACATGAATGACTTCGGCGCCAAATTCGGCCAACAGCGTGGCCGCGACCGGCCCGGCCACCACGCTCCCCGTTAACAGCACCCGCACCCCCGACAACGGACCGAATTTGGGAGCTATGGCCGGCGTCTCCACACGTTCCACTTGTTTCCAATCTTTCATGTTTTCCTCACAAGATTACTGAGATAGATAAAACAACCAAACCTTGACTACTCATCGCAACTCACCGCTTGTAACATCGTTTGCTCTGGACTTCGTAAGATTCAGTTGGGCGGATCAATACGATCCATTAAATATTGAGGATGATATTATCCATCGTACCGATAGCACATCCTTTTCTTGTCATGACACCTCATTGAAACCATGTTTCATCGACCATGCGGTGCCGGCTATTCATAAGCAGGAAGCGTGCCATCCAGGAAACAGGTTGAATATGCTGGACATCTGTAGTATTTTCACGCTACCCCTCACCATGGGGCGGAAAATACCGTGCTATTTGCTGGCATCCGTCAAATAGCACGGAAATGAGGAGGCTACCATGCCAGTCTTTGAAAACGAGTTCTTCAAAAACGCTACCCTGAAAATCTGCGGCAGCCTCAATCTGGAAGACGCCTTGAATGACTGCCTGCTGTATGTTCGCGAATTCATTCCGGACATACTGCATATGGGCATGCACATCTATCATTGGGATGGAGGGATACTGGAGACCGTGGTCTACACCAACCATGCCATGTGGCAAGGCAAGCCGATAAAGACCAAGGTCAGTGAAAAAGGACAGGAATTAGTAAGGCAGCAGCGGTCGTTGCGAATCCGCCGTGTTGACCATATACGCGACTATGAGGTAGCGCGGGAGTTTGCCGCCCAATTAGGCATCCTCGATGTCGCCATGATTGCTTTCGACCTGGTTCTCAACAAGACCATGCTTGGCGCTTGGTCCGTCGAAAGTGTCAGGCCCCTGACCGACAGGGATGTCCATCTTTTGAGTCTCTTGGTCAAACCCTGCGCCATCGCGCTGACTAACAGTATGCGTTATCGCGAATTGCAGCATTTGCAAGAGCTCCTGGCTGACCACAATCGCTATTTACAGGAAGAGTTACGTAAAACTTCCGGTGAGAAGATTATCGGCGTTGACCGGGGGTTGCGGGAAGTTATGTCCCAGGTTCATCAAGTGGCGCCACTCGACACGCCAACCCTGCTCCTCGGCGAAACCGGTACCGGCAAAGAAGTGATCGCCAGTGCCATTCACCATCGATCACCGCGGCGAAACGGACCGTTCATCAAGATCAACTGCGGCGCCATCCCGGCGACGCTCTTGGATAGCGAGCTGTTCGGTTATGAAAAAGGCGCTTTTACGGGAGCGACAGTAACAAAAAAAGGAATAATCGAACGGGCCCAGGGCGGTACCTTGTTCCTCGATGAGATCGGCGAGCTATCGGCAGAGGCACAGGTACACCTGTTACGGGTGCTGCAAGAAAAGGAATTTGATCGCGTCGGCGGCAATGAAACCATAAAAGCGGATGTGCGGATAATTGCCGCCACTCACCGGGACCTGACAGAGATGATGCGGGAAAAACAGTTCCGCGCCGACCTGTTCTTTCGTTTGCAGATATTTCCCATCACGCTGCCGCCCTTAAGGGAGCGTAAGGGCGACATCCCCGACTTAGTTGCCTATTTCATCCTGAAAAAAGCCAAAGAAATGAAACGACGCACCATCCCCATCCCGACCGAAGACGCCATGGACCGCCTCCTGCGCTACGATTGGCCAGGCAATATCCGCGAGCTGGAAAATACCGTCGAGCGCTCGATGATTCTCGATACCGGCGACCAGATTTTCTTTTGGGTAATCGGTGCCTTGAAGCGAGAGGAGGCGATGGCGCGGCGGGCGAAAAACGGCGAAAGCGACAAAAGAGAACCGGCGCCAGGTGAATTAGCACTCGACGAAGTGAACAAAAACCACATTCGCAAAGTCCTCGACCAGTGCCATGGCCGTATCGAGGGCGAAAAAGGCGCGGCGCGGCTGTTGCATATCAATCCATCGACCCTGCGCAAGAAGATGCGAAAATTAGGCATCGAGCGAAAACAAGAAGTAATGATGTGATTATTCAGAAAAATTGCGTTAAGCAGCAAGAAGTAATGATGGAATTATTCACAGCAATTGCGTATGGTCGATAATGGTGGCCAAATGCCAAGCAGTAGACATGTCGCGTTAAAAAAGACAGCTCTGGCACTCGGCAAAAACAGCCATCGCCGAAAGCATGAAAAAGGCTTTTATCGCGGACTTGTGAAACTTTGTTTCTCTTTTTTGGGGAGGCGGTATGAAAACAGCGGTCATCGTCAGCGCCGTGCGGACTCCTTTGGGGAGTTTTGGCGGCAGTCTGTCAACCATCGGCGCCACCGATCTCGGTGGCATGATCATTAAAGAAGCGGTGCGCCGCGCCGGCATCGACGCTGGCGAGGTGGACGAGTGCATCATGGGCATGGTGCTGCCCTGCGGCTACGGCCAAAATCCCGGCAAGCAGGCGGCGATCAAAGCCGGGCTGCCGCAGGAGGTCGGGGCGATCACCGTCAACAAGGTCTGCGGTTCCGGCTTGAAAGCGGTCATGTTGGCCGCCCAGGCGATTCAATGTGGCGACGCCGAAGTGGTGGTCGCCGGCGGCATGGAAAACATGAGTCGGGCGCCCTACTACATGGAAAAGGCGCGCTGGGGGCTGCGCATGGGGCCAGGGAAAATCGAAGACCATATGGTGCATGACGGCCTGTGGGATATTGTCAACGATTTCCATATGGGCATGTCAAACGAACTGATCAGTGAAAAATGGGAGGTCAGCCGCGAGGATCAAGACGCCTTGGCCGCCGAATCCTATCGCCGCGCCCTGGCCGCCATCGCAGCCGGCGTTTTCGCCGAGGAAATCATGCCGGTGCCGGTGCCCGGCAAAAAAGGGGCGGTGACGATGTTCGCCGTCGATGAGTGTCCGACGCCGACCTCGTATGAAACGCTCGCCAAAATGAAACCGGCCTTCAAAAAAGACGGCGTCGGCACCGCCGGCAACGCCTCGGTCATCAGCGACGGCGCCGCCGCTCTGGTGGTTATGGAAAAAGAAAAAGCCATGAAACTCGGCTGCCAGGTCTTAGCTGAAATCGGCGCCCAGGCCTCCGCCTCGGTTCCGCTCGAATTCGTGCTCATGGGGCCAATCAAGGCCATCCCGAAGGCATTGGCCAAAGAAGGCATAACGATAAACGACATCGAACTGTTCGAGGTCAACGAAGCCTTCAGCGGCTCGTCGGTGGCGGTCAACCGCGTTTTGGGCCTTGACCCGCAAAAGGTCAACGTCAACGGCGGCAGCGTCGCCCTCGGCCATCCAATTGGCGCCAGCGGCGCGAGAGTCTTGACCACCCTGCTCTATGAGATGAAACGCCGTGGCGTCAAAACCGGTCTGGCTTCGCTGTGCCTGGGTGGCGGCGAAGGCGTGGCTCTGATCCTGAAACGTTAATTATCACTCTTACCAAAGGATACGATCATGAACATTTCCACGTTTGGCGTTGTTGGCGCGGGACAGATGGGCAACGGCATCGCTCAGGTGGCGGCCGCGAGCGGCCTCAAAGTCATCATGAGCGACATTAAAGATGAGTTCGTCGAGAAGGGCCTGGCCGTCATCGGCAAAAATCTGGCCAAGAGCGTCGAAAAGGGCAAAATGACCGCCACCGACAAAGACGCCATCCTCGCCCGCATCACCACCACCACCAAACTCGCCGACATGGCTAAGGCCGATTATGTCGTCGAGGCAGCGGTCGAGCGCGAAGACCTGAAGTTCAATATCTTCCGTGAGTTGGACAGCGTTTGCCCGCCTCATGTCATCCTCGGCAGCAACACCTCGTCGATCCCGATTGGCCGCATCGCCGCTCAGACCAAACGCCCAGACAAGGTCATCGGGATGCACTTCATGAATCCGGTGCCGGTAATGAAACTGGTCGAGGTTATCCGCGGCCTCGCCACCTCGGCGGAAACCTTCACCATCACCTGGGGCCTGTGCGAAAAATTCGGTAAGACGCCCGCCGAAGCCAACGATTATCCCGGTTTCATCGCCAACCGTATCCTTTTGCCAATGATCAACGAAGCGGTCTACTGCCTGTTTGAGGGCGTCGGCAAACCGGAGGACGTCGATACCGTCATGCGCTTGGGCATGAACCATCCGATGGGGCCGCTGGCCTTGGCCGACCTGATCGGCCTCGACACCTGCCTGGCCATCATGGAGACGCTCTATAACGGCTTCAAGGATTCCAAATATCGTCCCTGTCCGCTGTTGCGCAAATACGTCGAGGCCGGCTGGTTGGGCCGAAAAACCGGGCGCGGTTTTTACACCTATTGAAAGGTGGGGAAAATGTCATCCACCGTCACGCCGCTCACCCCGGCCACAGAAATCCAGGCCCGCCTCGGCAAGCTGCGTGATGTTTTGCGCCAAGACGGCATCGACGCCGCCCTGATTGTCCAGAAGGTGGATTTTTTCTACTTCACCGGTACGGCGCAGCAGGGCTGGCTGTATGTCCCAGCCGAGGGCGAGGCCATCCTGATGGTATTCAAGGATCCTGCCCGCGCCGCCGCCGAATCGCCCTTGCCGGTCGTTTCCGTAGCCAGCGCCAGCAAGATTCCCGCCATCATCGCCGGGCACGGCTTGGCCATGCCTGGTGTTCTTGGCCTGGAACTGGATGTTCTGCCCGCGGGTCAATACCTGCGCTTCGCCGAGATGTTTCCGAAGGCCCGCCTAGCCGATTGTTCGCAAGCCATCCGCCTGCTGCGGGCCGTCAAATCGGCCTACGAAATCGGCATCATCCGAGAGTGTGCCCGCTTCTCTGACCAGATCGCCGCATATGCGGCTGAGCATATCCGTGAAGGGATGACGGAAATCGAGCTGGCCGCAGCGCTCGAAAACCACGCCCGCAATCTCGGCCATCAGGGCATCATCCGCATGCGACTGCCCGGCAGTGAAATGTTCGCCGGGCATGTGCTGTCCGGCCCGGAAAGCACGCGGCAAAGCTATCTCGCCTCGGCCATCGGTGGCAATGGCACCACAGTTGCCGTCGGCCAGGGGCCGAGCTTTCGGCCTTTTCGCCGCCATGAACCGATTACCGTCGATTTCGTTTTTGCCTGGCAAGGCTACGCTTCCGACCACACGCGAATTTTTGCGTTGGGGCCATTGCCCGACGAGCTGCTGTTGCTCCATGAGCGGATGCTGACCCTCCAAGAAGAAGCCCGCCGTCTGGCCGTGGTCGGGGCGATTTCCGGTGAAGTGTACCAGCGCCTGATCGCTCTGGTGCATGAATGGGGATACGGCGAGCATTTCATGGGTTTTGGCGAACGGCAGGTGCGTTTTCTCGGCCATGGTATCGGCCTGGAACTCGACGAATTTCCCTTCATTGCCGCCGGGCAAACGCTGCCGCTGCAAGCGGGCATGGTTATCGCCATCGAACCGAAAATGGTTGTGCCAACTCTTGGCGTTGTCGGTATCGAAAATACCCATCTGCTGACGGCGGCGGGCCTCGAAAAGCTCAGCGATTTCCCCGACGCGGTGACTACCCTACCCTGAATAGAAAACAAGGAGCTTGTTATGCCGGATACCAGCCCATATAGCTTGAACCACGAGGATACCGCCCGTTTCATCGTCGATATGTTCCACCGCATCATCATCCATCACGCTCTGTGGTTTACCGAGGTGCGGCATCAGATGGGCGAGGAACGTGCCCTGCAACTGCTCGAAGAGGCAGCCAAAAAGAGCTATGAAACCCAGATGACGCACCTGGGCAAGCTGTTTGGCTTTACCATGGAAGACGGCGTCCCCAGTTCGCTTTTGGCCATGGACGGCGCGGCTTTGGCCGACCTGCGCGACCGGGTGGCGAAAAACTGGCTGGCGGGCGACGGCATCTGGTTTCAGACCGTGGAAAAACACGAGGGCATGAACGAGGCCAAACGCTGTAATGACTCCTGTTGGGCGCACTTTTCACCCTTTGAAGCGGCCTCGATCAAAGCCTTTCTCGGACTCGGCGAAAATCCGGGACTAGAGGGCTTGAAGCGAGCGCTGGCCTTCCGGGTGTATAGCTGCGTCAATAAACAATCCATCGCCGAAGAAACAGCAACCAGTTTTGTCTTCCGCATGAACGAGTGCCGCGTGCAGTCGGCGCGGATGCGCAAAGGCATGGCTGATTATCCTTGCAAATCGGGGGGCCTGGTTGAATACGCCTATTTCGCCCGCGCCATCGACAAACGCATCCGCATGGAATGCGTCTGTTGTCCACCGGACGAACATCCCGCCGATTACCACTGCGCCTGGAAGTTTATTTTGGATTGAGGACGTTCTTCCGCGTCATCACGAGGCAAGGAGCACGGCGCTGGTTAGGACGAAGGGGATGGGCTGACAACCCGCTGACTGGAACGCAGGATGATATGCGTGATTTCAGCGGGAACGCCCAGCCGCACCGGGAAGCCATTCCACAGTCCGACGCCCGGCGCGACATACAGAGCCATGTGGCCCACCCGATACCAGCCCCGGACAAAGCCTTGGTTCAGGAGCTTTACAATCAGGTCAAATCCCCTGATCTGGCCACCGTGGGTATGGCCGGAAAGTTGGAGGTCCACACCCATGGCGGCGGCCTTTTCCGCCTCGCCGGGACGATGAGCCAAGAGAATACGCAACGCTTGCTGGGACGCGCCGCGCAGAGCGATCTCGATGTCGGACGCGGCTCCGTGGTAACGCGAGGCCATCGGATCCGCCACCCCGGCAATCACCACGGTCTGGCCTTTGATGACCAGCGTGATATGGCTGTTCACCAGCATGGTCAGGCCCAGCCGGGCGAATTGTTTCAGCCAGGCATCCAGGCCGGAATAGTATTCATGGTTGCCCAGACAGCCGAAAATGCCGTAGCGGGCCCGCAGCTCCGCCAGCGGTTTGACGTCGTTCAACCGGGCGGAGACCGTGCCGTCAATCATGTCACCGGTAAAGAGAATCAGGTCCGGGCGCAGGGCATTCACCTTGTCAGCGATAGCCCGCACCTTGGGGGCATTGCGGAGGGTATCGGCGTGCAGGTCGCTGATCTGCACCAGGTTCAATCCGTCCAGTTCTTTGGGCAGATTGGGCAGCCATATCTCCGTGCTCCGCACATCCGGCACACGCAGCGCCTGGTAGGCGCCACCGCTTGCCAGGATGCAGGCCAGGAGCAAAAGCCCGGCCAGACGCCAGTGATCCGGAAAAGGCAGAGACAGGGAAATCCCGGCGCGGCGAGAGAGCCAGAGGAGCCCGGCCACGAGGTCATGACACAGGAGCAGGATAAAAAAAAGAACGAGGACGGCCAGCGACCAGCGCAGGGCCAAAAGCACCCAGGGAGGGAGCGAAGGCGAGGAGATGCCGCCCGCCAAATACCTGAAAAAGAAATTCTGCTGAACGATGAGCAGGAGGATGATAATGCACGCGAGTTTGAGTGGCCAGCGGACAGGCAGGGTCAGGCTCAGGCGGAGGGCGACAAAGAAAAAAGGGATGAGGGGATATAAATGAAACATGTTATGATTTCTTTTCGTAGTTAACAAATTATTTAAGGAGAAAACCATGAAGCTTTCTTCCACGATGAGCGCAGTCGTCACCGGCGGCGCCTCCGGTCTGGGCCTGGCCTGCGTACGGCAATTGGTTGCCAAAGGCGTGCCGGTGGTCATCGCCGATCTGTCCGATGAGCACGGCGCGGCGGCGGTGGCACAACTGAAAGCGCAAGCCGGCGCACAAGTCAAGTACGTCCGCGCCGACGTCTGCAACACCGAACAGGTGTCACAGGCTTTGGACGCCGCCGAGCAATTTGCCCCGCTGCGCGCCCTGATCCACTGCGCCGGCATCGGCACGCCGATGCGGTTGGTGGAAAAAGACAATTCGCCCGGCTCGCTGGAAAAATACGAAACGGTCGTGCGCGTCAATCTGATCGGCTCTTTCAACGCGCTGCGGCTGGCCGCCGCCCACATGGCGAAAAGCGAGCCGGTTGATGGCGAGCGCGGCGCCTGCGTGCTGACCGCCTCGGTCGCCGCCTACGAGGGACAAATCGGCCAGATTTCTTATTCCGCCTCCAAGGCCGGCGTCGTCGGTATGACCATTGTCGCCGCCCGCGAACTGTCACAGCGCCAGATCCGCGTCTGCACCATCGCCCCCGGCCTGTTCGACACGCCGATGATGGCGAGCCTCCCAGAAAATATACGCGCAGCTCTCGGCGCCTCGGTGCCGCACCCGGCGCGACTGGGTCAACCCGATGAATACGCCCTGACAGCGCTGCACATTCTCGAAAACCCGATGCTCAACGGCGAAACCATCCGCCTCGATGGCGCCCTGCGCATGGCGCCGCGTTAAGACCAAGGGAGCACTTTTTCTGTCGGTTCGCCACCGCTACAAAACAACATACTTCCATGGTTGGAGGTGAAAGCCCCCAACCATGCAGTCATGGCAAATCATTTGCTCCGTAGCACCGTAGGCGGGGATGGAACGAAGTGGAATCCCAGCGACCAAGACGAACAAAACGATTGCTGGGATTACGCTGCGTTTCATCCTTGATCTTCTTTGATTTCATATTTTTCTTTTATCCGCTTTTCAATGTCCTCGGCGGAAGGCAAAGTATCCGCCAACTCCTGTGGCACAAAATCGGAAAGCCTATATTCGCTCACGCCAATGGGCTTATTGATGTCACGCAGGGCGTATTCGGCGGTCAATCTGTCACGCTCTTTGCAAAGCAGGATGCCGATGGACGGATTATCCGATTCGTGCCGGAGCAAATCATCGACAACCGACAGATAAAAATTCAGTTTGCCCGCGTATTCCGGGTTAAACTCAGTATAAAAGGCGAAACCTGTACCCAACTCCATAAGCGTTTTAGCGATGTTTGCGACAAGCTCATCCTCTATCTCTCGCTCGACAATGCCTTCGCGCTGTTCCACGAAGTCAAAAACATACGGATTTTTAAGTGCTTCAGTTGCGAGCTTGCTCTGTGGTCTTGCTAGCAAGGCTTTGTAGTTTGTGGCTTTCTCGGCGATTGCCTGACGCCGATAGGTCTTTGTGGCGACAAAATATTCAAGCGAGGACAACGACCAGCCGTTCTCAATGGTCTGCACGGCGTACCAGAGATATTCATCGAGAGTGTTCGTTTTATCGAAAAAGCATATATTGTGCGACCAGGTCAATTGTGCAGACAGTGTCCGCACTTTCTCCTCATCGACAACAAAGCCAGCGAACTTACGCATATATTTTAAATTCCGTACAGAATAGCCTTTTGCGTTTGGGAACTCCGATTTAATGTCACGGGCAAGGGTCTCGATGAACTTCGCCCCATATCTTGTGTTGTCGATGATAACCCTGCCAAGGTTCCAATATAACAATATTTGCTCTCGGTTGCGCCCAAAACAGCGCGGTATTGAGCATTCAGGATTTGCTCTTTGACCTGCTCCAACACTTGGAAATAGTCGTTGTTATTTATCAGCACCTTGGCTTCCTCCCTCAAAAGCGCCGGTAATGTTGGCACTTTTCAAATCTACAGAACTCACCTCATGCAAGCGCCTCATTCGCCATACATTTCACTGATGATGCCTCGCAGCCGGACGGCGTCCTGGGTAGACAAGCGATCAATTTTATTGCGCAACCGGCTTTTGCTGATGGCGCGGATCTGATCGACCGCGATTTCCGCCTCCTTGCCCGCGCAGCGCACCCGCAAACGAGAACGCCAGCTCGGGTGCAGTGTCGAGGTCAACGGGCAAACGACAATCGTCTCCAGATACTGGTTCATGGCCTCCTGGCTGATGACCACGACCGGACGCACTTTGTTGATTTCGCTGCCGGTCGAAGGATTCAGATCGGCGAAATAGATGCCATATCTGTCAGGATTCATCCTCGCCCGCCTCCAGGCCGTCAGTGAGCGTGGCATCGAAATCCGTCCAATCCTCTTTTGCCGTGGCCATGGCGCGGAAGGTATCCGTCCACGAAAGTTTATCTTCCTCTTTCCGGCGCAACAGAATCCCCCGCTCGGTTTCTTCGAGAACCAAAGTACTTACCAGCGCGTATTTTGCCACCAAGGATTTGGGAATGCGCACTCCCTGCGAGTTGCCAATCGGCACCAGTTTGACATCTCGCGTCTTTATTTGTTCATACATGGCGGTTTCTCCAGTGTTAGCAAAAGGAAGAGTAATTACCGTAATTACATTATACTGCCACACACCGAAAAATCACCATGAAAAAACCAGGCGAAGTCACCCACGCTCATGCCGCGCAACTTGGCGAGTTCAGCACGGTGCGCTCGAACAGGGCGGTTTTGAACTGGCGCTCCAGTTGGAGCTTGCTCCATTGCTCCTGTGTGGGAGAGTTTTCACCTAAACAGAGATAGAGCGACTGCTTGATATTGTGAGAAGATATCTGGGGATGTAAGAGCATTCCAGAGTTTGATAGATAAATCGACCATTTCAGATTTTTTTGAGACGACTTT
>Ga0209629_10000081_pt1 | contig 42494 bp, 34 predicted proteins | sample TergutCu122P5_FD_187286 | JGI IMG/M metagenome (GOLD analysis project Ga0209629, IMG submission 187286) | Cubitermes ugandensis P5 segment gut microbial communities from Kakamega Forest, Kenya - Cu122 P5 (SPAdes) (version 2) | ecosystem: Host-associated > Arthropoda: Insects > Digestive system...
GACCCATATTTTTTAAGATCTGAGGGGGCTGGAAGCGATGAGGAAGATTATTGCGCATATTGACGCGAATTGCTTCTACGCTTCAGTGGAAATGATGCGGAACCCGCGCCTACGGGATATCCCTTTTGCCGTATGCGGAAGTACGGAAAAGCGCCATGGCATAGTATTGACGGCGAACTATCCGGCCAAACGGCTGGGCGTCAAAACCGGTATGGCGAACTGGCAGGCGCGGGAAACCTGCCCCGGGCTGGCCGTTGTCCACCCGCATATGGATTATTACATACAGTACAGCGGGTTTCTGCGTGAACTATATTCCCATTATTCGGATCGCGCTGAGCCGTTCGGGTTGGATGAATGCTTTGTGGATCTCACCGGATGTGTGCCGTCTTTTGAAGCGGGCATAACAGCGATCCAAGAGATTAGGGAGAGGGTCAGGCGCGAACTGGGGATAACCGTTTCGATTGGCCTCAGTGACAATAAGGTATTCGCGAAACTGGGGAGCGACATGAAAAAGCCAGATAACTATACGGTGATCCCACGCGGCCAGTTCAAGGAGATTGTTTGGCCGCTTCCTGTCAGCGATTTACTCTATGTCGGCCCAAGAACCACAAAAAAGCTTGCCCTGTTAGGCGTCCGCACAATCGGCGGGCTGGCTAAGCTGGATGAAAAAATCGTACAGAAATGGTTCGGCAAGGTCGGGCTTGTCCTGCGGGCGTTCGCGAACGGTGAGGATCAGTCAAAGGTCGCGCCGGAGGATTTCACGGCGCCGATAAAATCGGTGGGGAACAGCTGCACATGCCCGCGCGATTTGAACACGGATGAGGATGTAAAAATCATGATCACGCTGCTATCGGAGAGCGTCGGCGCGCGGCTGATGGAACTGGGGCTGTGCGCCACTGGCATTGAATTCTCGTTTTCCAATCATGATTTTACAGGATACGGCTCCAGGCAGTGCCGCATTCCATACCCTACCTGCCTGTCTAAAGAGATTTCAGATAAAGCGTTTGAATTGTTCAAACAGGCGTACGGCGGCTGGCCAGCCCCTCTTCGCAAGGTTGGCGTACGGGCCTGCGCGTTGGTAACGATGGACGCGCCGCGCCAGTTGTCTTTGGATGTAAACGGCGATAAACTCGCCAAATTGGAGAATCTCGAAAAAACTATTAACCGGCTGCGGGAACGATATGGCAATAAGGTAGTGCAGCGGGCCGTAATGTTGACCGACCCGGTGTTATCGCGCATTGACGCTAAGAAAGACAATATAGTTCATCCCGTCGGGGTATTCAATGGAGGCGTAAGCGTATCATGGGGAGGCTACTCGACAACGATTTTGGCATAAGAATCCCGGTGAAAATGATACAAATGACGGACGAGGATGGGCAAGCTTGGCCCCTGGCCTTTGATTGGGAAGAAAACGGCGATATTACACGGGTTAAAATTGACAGGATAATCTCCAGGATGCCGTACGCAGAGCAGAAGAGCGGCGCCGTGGGCGACCGATACGAATGTATTATTGACGGAAGGCTGGACTATCTGTATTACGGGATAATCCAGCCTCGGAAATGGTTCGTTATAAAAGCCGTGAGCGAGACCGAATACAACGCTTATTATCGGATACCCGGTAAACCCTAAGCTTTAGCGGTTAGCTAATCGCGTGACCATTACACGCGGCTGAATGCTCATAAGGAATAGTCAGCGGGGAGTGACAGCAAATGGTTAATTCCTCACCCAGGGGAAAGAGGATCCACAAAAGTGATTATGATCAATTGCAAGAGGTTAAGCACGCGGCATATAAGGCCGCTGTTAATGGCGTTACGTATGGTTTTACCAAGAAATGGACTTATAAGTATATGGAGAACACCCCACTGGATTTTATTTTTACCCCTTATCGCCGCTTGGTTGATTTGTATGCCGATTATCTTGAATCAAAAATCTCAAAGGATGAAGCGGAGAAGAAAATGCGGTTAATAGAGGAGGGATGGCTAAACCCTGATCCCGGCAACGGTATGAAGGAAATGTTAGCAATTTCGGCGGTTATAGATAAGGCGTTTAAGGATAAGGGTATCGAGTTTGGCGAAATAGACATAACATGTCCAAAATGCAATGAGGGTATTATGCATGTCATACGAAATTTGACACCTCCTTTTCTGGGAGGATATCATTGCGATAAATGCGATTGTGGCGTAACCATTATGAGTTAGGGGATAATTGATGAATAATAACATTGATCAGAAGACTTACCGTGAGATATATGAGGGGCTTGTACAGCTATTTACCAGTATTTATGAAGGAAGCTTTGAAGGACTCGATGAGCGCGGGGAGATCACTATGCCTTGCCCAGTATGTAAGGAAGGTATGGCTCATTGGGTAAGACGCGATACCCCTGAACACCCTATACATAGTGTTACTGTTCACGCTAAGTGTAATAAATGCGATTTTTGTATGATGAATTAACTGAGGCATTAGCCGATTCAGCCTTGAAAATAAGGGTCAGGATGTAATGGTTTTAGGCTTGAAAAGCATTGAAAACACAAGCTTTGCGGGGGCGTAATTTTATAAGGTTGATATAAACTGCCTTACCTTGGTTTTTCACGTCTAAAACCATTACATTATGGGTTATGCGGGACTAAATGAGCTAGCGAGCCGGCCGTCGGGTGGTTAACGCTTCCAAGGCTTTTTTCCGCCGATCCAGCCGTTCTTCTCCCAATAAACAAAATCGGCTGTACTCGGGCGTCCAGCCTTGCGTTCGGATTTATCTATCATCTTCTGCGCTGTTTTCATGATAAAGAATATGCCTCGGATTTTTAATCGCGGTACGGTATTTTCGGCCGCTTTGACTTTCGAGGCTATTTTTGCACACTTTTTTTCGATAACCGCTTTCGTTTTTCCAGACACAAGCTCCCATTTCGCCTGAAACAGAGCCTGTTTAACGGCATATGTTCGGGCGACGCCCCAAAAATCTAAGCTGTCTCCGATATCTCGGGTCGCTTTGCCCATTCCTTGACCTATTCCATTACAGAGGATCACGGCTTGCTTTGAAAACATTGCGCCTTCCGGTGAATGCGCCATCCATTTGGTCGCGTAATGGTCAAGCAGGGCCTTCATCTGCCCGGTGGCGTGGAATACATAAACCGGCGATGTGAACACCAATAAATCCGCCGCCAGGATGCTGTCCCAGATGGGGACAGTGTACCCCGCGTGAGGGCAGACGCTGATATTCTGATAAAAGCAGGCTTTACAGCCAGTGCAGAATACAGGGCAGTCTTTTGGCAGGTAGTATTCGGTAATCGCGTGGCCGCCGCCCATCGCGGTTAAGAACAGCTCTTTTATGTGATATGTACAACCGTGTTGTTCGGTTCCGTTTATAATAACAATGTTCATTCGCAATCCCTCCCGGTATAATCACACTATTGAGTAACGCCATGGGTTTATGCGTTGTTTATATCTTTGCCAGAATTTGTTTCATTGGGTATTCCCGCCCTTTCTTGCTGTTGAAACATATTAACCTTGTAATTCTCCAATAATTTGGTATACTTTTTGCCTGTGAACCGGTAATACGCCTCTCCGATGATAGAAAGCGCCCCAATTGCCGCGATAACGAAACCCGCGACGATCAGCCACAGTTTTGCCTCATTTGTGTGCCATGGTATAAAGGCAAGCAGGCCCAGCGTTAACAAAACGGTCATTGACGCCGCAAAAATTACCAGGCGTGGAAAATAACGCATTTTTTTGATCCAAAAGCCGCCGAGGAGATATTCCCAAAGCGCGGCGATCACAATGGACATGACAACGCCCTGTATCACAAAGATAAAGGGGACGGTATACTCAAAGTCCGGGTATACAATTAACCCATATAAAGCGCCTGCGACTATATAAGCGCACATCAAACCCGCGAATATCATAGCGGCAAGCGTCTTAACTGGCATAATAAAACCCATCAGTTTTTTCATTTCAACCCCAGCCTTTCCTTTAATAATTTCGCGTATTGCCTTGAAACAATAAGCTTTTCTCCATTTTCCATACTAACCTCCAGCCTACCTCCGAAATCCGGGCAAAGGGACTTGATTTTTGCGATATTCAGGATTTGCGATTTTGCGTTTCTGAAAAAACCTTCATCATTCAGCCGCTCCTCAATCTCATAAAGCCTTAAGCCTGTCTCGTAGACATCGGCTGCGGTATAAATGAAGCAGCGTTTTTCCACAGATTCAAAATATAGCACGTCCCGCTTATCGATCAAGGCCGTCTTTCCGTCTTTTATACCGGTTAACCGGTCGCCATCGCCATGCAGCAGGTAGATTATCTTGCGCACTTCCTCGGTTACCGCCGGACATTTGATAATCACCTCAATATCGGGGCAGCCTTCTTGAACTTTTATCTACAATTGACAGCCTCCTTGCCTTGCTATGCCCTTATTATAGAATCTGATCCGCGGTTCCGCAACGCAACTTAGGCAGCCGTGAGCGCAACTCAGTATATATGTAATATTTTCAAGCAACGTGGTATACTTGCTTATCGGCTGTTTCACTCGGGGCTTTTTCGGTCAGCGATATACAGATTTTAACGATTAATCTGGAAGCGCACGGTTTGGATTGCCCGCTTAAAAACACATGGAATTTTATGTAATTGAAGCGGCTAAAACAGATTGTTTTAAACGCGCCGCCAACATTGTGTTTCTCTTGCCGGCCTCATCCCTATTAACAGCAAAAGCGATTGCTCTTTTCTCGCCGACGATAACCAATGCTTTTTTGGCCCGCGTCACACCGGTATATAGGAGATTCCGCTGTAACATCACAAAATGGCTCATGCTAAACGGCATCACCACAATCGGGAATTCTCCCCCCTGGCTTTTATGCACGCTTATCGCGTACGAAAGGGTAAGCTCGTCCAATTCCAACGCTTCATATTCCACGATATTTCCATCAAAACTGACAGACAAGGTTTTGTCTTCGGCGTCTACTTCGGTGATTACCCCAATATCGCCGTTGTAGATGTCTTTTTCGTAGTTGTTCTTTATTTGCATAACCTTATCGCCCAGACGATACTCAGTGGCGCCCCGGCGCAGGGACAAGGCATTTTTATTAAGGGCGGATTGAAGCATGATATTCAAGTTATCCGCGCCCGTCTCCCCGCGCCGCATAGGCGTGAGCACCTGAATGCCCGCGATAGGGTTGACATGGTAATATTTCGGCAGCCGTTTGGCGCAAAGATCGATTATTTCGCCGACGATTCCCTCTTTGTTGTCCGCTTCCATCGGTATGAAGAAAAAGTCGCTGTTTTTCTTGGTTGAAAGGTCGGGCATTTTCCCGGAGTTGATTCTATGCGCGTTGGTGATTATCCTGCTTCCCAGCGCCTGCCTGAATATCCGTGTCAGCCGCACCACGGGGACGGCGCCGGAATTAATGATATCGCCCAGTACGTTGCCCGCGCCGATGGCGGGCAATTGGTCAATGTCGCCGATTAGGATCACGGTCATGCTGTCTGGGACGGCTTTCAGCAGGTTGTACATGAGCAGGATATCAATCATGGAACACTCATCCAGCACAAGCACGTCGCCTTCCAAGGGATTGTCGGCGTTTCTGCCGAAACCTTCTGGCGGCTTGCTTTCCAGCAGGCGGTGAATGGTTTTCGCTTCCATACACGTGGCTTCGCTCATGCGTTTTGCGGCGCGCCCGGTGGGCGCAGCGAGAAGCACGGCTTTTCCGGCCATTTGGTAAAGGCCGATTATCGCCCTTGTCGTCGTCGTTTTACCTGTCCCAGGCCCGCCGGTTATTACAGAAAAGCTGGACAATACGGCGGTTTTTATCGCCTGAACCTGAACATCGTCGTATGTAACACCCGTTTGTTTCTCCAACGCGGACAGGGCTTCCTCAAAATTAGTGCCGGCGCTACAACCGCCGGCTTTTGTTATGGCTGTCACGCGCCGGGCAACACCGGCCTCGGAATAGTAGAACGGCGGCAGATAGACGCAATCCGGCTCTTCCTTTATCAATTCTTTTTCATTGATCAGATAGCTGAGCGTCATCACAACTTTCGGGCGTTCTATTTCAAGGATCTCCGCGCTCTGATCAGCCAGTTCCTCAAAAGGTATGTAACAATGCCCCTCGTCAGCAAAATGACTCAACATATAAAACAGCCCGGCGCGGCAGCGGTTAAAAGATTCTTTCTCTATCCCAAGCTTCATCGCGATCTTATCGGCCGTTTTGAATCCAATGCCCCAAACGTCGTCGGCCAATTTGTACGGGTTTTCTTTTACGGTTTCAATGCTTTTATCGCCATAGGCTTTATAAATCCTATAGCCGAAGGCGGTAGATACCCCGTGATCCTGCAGGAACAGCATGATGTTTTTGATTTCCCTCTGCTCTGACCAGGCTTTTTGTATCATAGATACACGCTTCTTGCCGATCTTAGGGACTTCAATCAGCCGATGCGGCTGGGTTTCGATAATCTCTATCGTCTGTTCCTTGAACTCGCTTACTATCAGCCTAGCGAACTTCGGCCCAATGCCTTTTATCAGTCCGCTGCCCAGGTATTTTTCCATACCGTAGACGCTGGCCGGGACGCTTTCCTCCCAGGAGGACACGTTGAACTGTTTGCCGTATTTGACGTTATGCGTCCAATCGCCGCTCACGGTTACGACTGTGCCGACGTTCACGGACGCCATGTTGCCCACCAGCGTAACCAGATCGGAATACCCCTTGCAGCTTATTTTGATGACGCTGTAGCCTTTTTCCTCATTCGCATAGGTGACCCGCTCCACTACCCCGCGCAGTTTATCCATTGTCGGCGCTCCGTTTCGTTATATGAGCTCGCAATATTTATGGGAACCACTGTAGGCCTAGATGTGCCCGCAAGGACTGATTCTCTTATTCATTCCATAAAAAAATCTCTGATAAAATATAGGCTATTTTTATAACGGCTGTAACCATTTTTTTCTAAAAGCCGTTTCATCTTTTTAAACATAGGGTCATTCTCATCCCATGTGTCTATTTCATCAAAAAAATCGGGTATCCTTGACTTAACCTTATCTTTATCCGGATTAATCAGATCGAAACGCGGCGGTGTTTCGTCCCAATTAATGTCTTCCGGAAAGAGCTTAATGATAATTGATTCGGGATCACGGTGGTATCTGTTTGTTATGATTTGTGGCAGATTCCGTAAAAGCCAGTTTCCAATGCCTTTGTTGCGATAACCTTCCTTAACCGCAATATTTTGTACGTAGACGGTGGACGGGTTAGGCACAGACAGATATAATTCAGTTTCTTCTTCTGTGTGCTGCTCCACCCGTTTGCGGATTATTTCCATAGCCTCATAAATTTCCTGTGTGGTATCATCATCCGCGACTGTTACGAGATCGTTACCGCTATCCTCTATAATGTCATCATAAAAAACTGTGCAGACCAAGTAACCAACAACCTCATCGCCATTCCGTATATAGATCTCAATGTCGAAGTATTCTTTTTCTTTTATGCTGTCGGCAAAGTCCACATCAGGATAAAAAGCATCAAACCTTAAACTATCTCCAATTTCCCATTCCAGCTCTAATTCTTCATCGTCCATATTCTTAAACTCCTTGTCCAGTTTAATCGCCCTTAGACTCGACGGTACAATCCTCCGGCATTTTATCATCCCGAATACCCCGAAAGACCGGCTGCCGCAAACCGCCGCCAGGCGTCCGCTCCATATACTCCACCCGGCACACAAGACGCGGCGCGAGCCAAACCGCGTCGTCAAACGCGGGAAAATCAGGGTATAAGCCTTTTTCAGCCTTTTGAGTTTCAACCATAATACCAAAATCGTGCCGGGACATGCCCAAAGAGACATGCCCCTGATATTGCATTATACCACAATTATAGGCGCCCAGTATGGCGCTGGCCGAATTTCCGGCATTCAAATAATAGCCGCATATAATTAAGTCGGCGTCCCGCAGCGCTTTCATTTTGATCCAGTCTTTCGTCGTCTTCCCGAAATAGTATTTACTGTCCAGCCGTTTTGCTACAATCCCCTCAAGCCCTTGTCCAGCCGCCGCATTATAAAACGCGGTTCCATTGGTTTCGATAAAACGTGAAATAGCCAAATTAGGCGTCTCCCGTATGGTATCCGAGAGCAGCTTTTTCCTTTCTTTCAGCGGTAATTGGGTAATCTGCCTGTCATTCAGATATACGATATCAAACACCGTGAGGCAGACCGGCAGCTTTGCCGCCGCAAACTCTATTTTTACCGGGTTCGACATCAGGCTGCGGCGTTGTATCTCAAAGAAGTCCGGTCTGCCCCCATTCAGAACCATCAGTTCTCCGTCCAATATACATTTTGATTTTGATTGACGGTATATGTCCCTAAGCTCCGGGTATATAGGATTCAGCCGTTTGTTCCGCTTATTGCGCAGCTCTACGCCATTATCCCATAAATAAGCAAGACATCGGATCCCGTCCAGTTTCAGCTCGTAGATGTAATCCTCGGAATCAAACGCTTTTTGGTTATGGCCAATCAGCATTGGCGTGATATTTTTAGAATCGAAAATGTCCAAGTTAAACCGCAACTTTCTTTCTTGACCGCGTTTTTTTCGGTTCGCCGGACGCCGGCACGCCTTCTACGCTCTTTTTCAGCGCCTCCATAAGATCGATAACATTTCCATGCGGTTCGGACGGGGCTGACACGGTTTCTTTGCCGGCAATCTTCTGAGAGATAAGCTCTTTCAATCGCGCCTGGTATTCATCGCAATACATGGATGGATCAAACGGCTTTATCATGGATGAAATTAACGTCTTGGCCATTGCCAGTTCGGCCTCGCCGACCGGCTGTTTTGAATATGTTTTCGGTAATTCCTTTACTTCGTCAACGTAGAACATGGTCTCGGCTAAAATCCCTTCATCATTTGGTATTAAGGCAAGCAAGGTTTCTTTTGTCCCCAAAACCGTTTTCGCCACCGCGATTTTTTTCTCATCCAGCATAGCGCGGCGCAGCAGCTCAAAAGCCTTTTCCCCGCCCAATTCAGGGATTGCGTGGTATGTTTTGTCATAGTAAACCGGATCGATCTGGTTCAGATCGGTAAAGTGCAGGATTTGAATCGTCCGATCCTTTTCCGTCTTGATTTTTTCGAAGTCGTCGTCGGAAATGATTACATATTTATCCTTCTCGTACTCAAAGCCCTTCACGATATCCTCAGCCTTCACCTCGCCGCCACAGTTTGGGCAGGTTTTCTTGTAACGGATGCGCTCCTTTGTATCCTTGTGAAGCTGATTGAAACGAATGTCAGCGTCGGTTGTGGCTGTGTGCAAGCTGACCGGAATATGGACAAGGCCGAATGATATTGCGGTTTTCGTTGGCATTGGGTAACCCCTCTCATTTTCTATTTAGGCTACCCAGATAGGAAAGGTTGAATCCTACAGTGCAATGGTCGTTTATACCAACACTGCCTTACGACAGACGCTTCTCATCAAATAAATATTCTTTCGAGTTTTCTTTGAGTTTTATCTGATAATTTGTTAAAATTATGTAAAGTTTAGGTACCCCGGGTTCAAAATCATTTTAGACGGTAATGGGTATGATAACCGCCTTCAAAAGTAAAATACAGGAAAAGATGGTGTAGTATATGGCACGTAAGAAAAAATTCAAAATTCCAGGCGTATCATTTTCATGGAAACGCGCGGTAGGCATTACCCAGGCGAAAAGGAAAATTGCCCGCGCTACAGGCATACCAACAACAAAATCCGGCAGACAGCGGAAAGTCGGGCGGATGGTGACCGGCGGTTGCCTTCTGAATGTTATTGCCGTGTTTTGTTTGGCCTCATTGATATCTTTACTGATGATTATCATTTTGTAAAAGTGTTTAGGCTTAATGACATCGGATTTAGACAATATAGAAGGGCGGCGATAAGATATGGCGCGGCTTGAGGATATCACCACGGGCACAAATGTAACCGGCATAGCGGCAAACGCTCCGGTGACTATTATTTCAGCTAAATGGTATGGCAACGCTGTCCTGGAGATAACTTTCAAAGACCCAAAAGGGCAGCTTGGTACGCAGCTTTTATATAGAGAGGACGAAGCCAGGCTAGACATCGGCGATAACAGCCTGCCATGGAGTTTCGACGGTGACGCCAGCCTGTTCCGCCTTGCGTCGGAAGCCTACCGGATTGACCTGGCGCATTTGTTTGACCCTTATTTGGCGGTTCATACTTCGGCGATTGAGCCGCTCCCGCACCAGATATCAGCCGTCTACCAAGAGATGCTCTCGAGGCTCCCGCTTCGTTATATTCTTGCGGACGATCCCGGCGCGGGCAAAACGATTATGACCGGGCTGTTTTTAAAAGAATTGCTGGCGCGCGGCGACCTGAAACGCTGCATGATTGTGTGTCCCGGCAACTTAGCCGAACAATGGCAGGTAGAGCTTTACACCAAATTCAGCCTCAAATTTCAGATATTATCAAACGACATTATAGATTCCGCGTTCAGCGGGAATATCTTTACAGAAGCTAACCTCTGTATAGCCCGGCTGGACAAACTGTCCCGCAATGAGGATCTTCAAAACAAACTGCGCGTCACGGATTGGGATCTGATTGTCTGTGATGAGGCGCACAAAATGTCCGCCACAATATGGGGCGGAGAGGTAAAATACACAAAAAGGTTTCAACTGGGGCAGCTGCTGTCGTCCATCACGCGCCATTTCCTGCTTCTGACCGCTACGCCGCACAATGGCAAAGAAATGGACTTTCAACTTTTTATGTCGCTTATCGATCAGGATCGGTTCGGCGGCGCGGCGAAGGTTGGCAATCAGGCCGTAGACGTTTCGGACGTAATGCGGCGGCTTGTTAAAGAAGATTTGCTAAAGTTCGACGGTACGAAGCTTTTTCCGGATCGATTGGCGTATACGGTCAATTATGATCTGTCGCCAATGGAAGCGAAGCTGTACGCCGCTGTTACCGAATATGTGCAAGACGAGTTCAACCGCGCCGATAACCTGAACAAGGAGCGTAAGAATACCGTAGGCTTTGCCCTTACTGTTTTACAGCGCCGGCTGGCGTCATCGCCGGAAGCGATATATCAGTCATTGAGGCTCCGCCGCGAAAGGCTTGAGAGCCGCCTCGCGGAGGAACGGCTTGGTTTGCGCCCCGCTGAATACGACGCCCCTGATTACGACGATTATGATGATGACGACATGCCGTCCGCGGAATTGGAGGATACCGAAGAAGAGATTGTTGATCGGGCCACTGCCGCTCAAACCATTCAAGAACTGGAAGCGGAAATCGCGACGCTGAAAAAGCTGGAGCGCATGGCGAATGATGTGCGCCAAAGCGGCAAGGATAGAAAATGGGACGAACTGTCCAGGCTGTTACAGGACAACGACCTCATGTTCGGCAATTTACAAAACGCCGATGGATCACCTATTTATGGTGAAACCGGCATACGTGAGAAACTTATCATCTTCACAGAACACCGTGACACACTCCGCTATTTAACAGACAGGATCCGGTCCCTATTAGGAGATGGGGAGGCCGTTGTCAAGATACATGGCGGCATGTCGCGGGACGAGCGGCGAAGGGTCGAGGAACTGTTCAAACAGGATAAAGAAGTGCGAATTCTAATTGCTACGGACGCGGCCGGCGAGGGTATCAACCTGCAACGGGCGCACTTGATGATTAATTATGACCTGCCGTGGAACCCAAACCGCATTGAACAGCGTTTTGGGCGGATCCACCGTATCGGACAGACGGAAGTGTGCCACCTTTGGAACCTTGTATCCCGCGAAACGCGCGAGGGTATGGTGTTCCAGCGGCTGTTTGAAAAATTGGAGCAGGAGCGGGAGGCGCTCAAGGGGAAAGTCTTTGACGTGCTCGGAAAACTCACGTTTGATAACAAGCCCTTGCGTGATCTGCTGATTGAGGCAATCCGTTACGGCAGCGACCCCCAGGTCAAGAAGCGCCTCTATGAAACCGTCGATAACTCGCTGAACCGCGAAGAACTTCAAAGGCTGCTTAACGAAAACGCCCTGACTGAGGACATTATGGATGTCAGACAGGTTATTGCGATTCGCGAGGACATGGAGCGGATGGAAGCGCATAAATTACAGCCGTTCTTTATTGAGGCGTTTTTTATTGAGGCTTTCCAGAGTGTTGGCGGAAAAATCAAGCAACGCGAAAAAGGGCGCTATGAAATAACATCCGTACCTTCCGCCATCCGGAACCGCGACATAATTGTTGGTTTCGGCGAACCGATACCGCGGCGCTATGAGAGGGTATGCTTCGACAAGGCTTTTTGCAGCGTGCAGGGACTTACTATACCGGCCTCGCTTCAGGCGCCGGGGCATCCGCTTTTGGAGGCTACAATCGATCTGATCCGCGAGCGGAATGTTGAGGTATTAAAGCAAGGCGCCGTGTTTATCGACGACAACGATTACGGCATGGAAGCCAGACTGTTGTTTTATTTGGAGGATTCCGTGCAGGACGGCGTTATCCAACCCAGCGGATCAAAGCGCGTGATATCGAAGCATATTCACTTCGTTGAGATAAAGGAAGACGGCGCGGCTATCAATGCCGGATACGCGCCGTATTTGGACTACCGCGCCGCGAAAGAGGAAGAACAGCCTTTTATCCACCCATTTCTGGAAAGCCAGCAGTGGCTTAAATCTGATGTGGAAGGCATAGCTATCGGCTACGCCATATCACAGATTATCCCTGAGCATGTGGCGGAGGTGCGCGCGCGTAAACTGAAACTGATTGAAAGGACCGCAAAGGCTGTGAAGGAGCGCCTGACAGCGGAAATACAATATTGGGATTTCAGATCCGCCGATTTGAAGCAAAAAGAGGCGCAAGGAAAAACCAACGCCAGGCAGAATTCTCAGCAAGCGTCGCGCCGCGCGGAGGAACTGGAAGCTCGGATGCGGAAGCGGCTAACGGAGCTGGAAACGGAGAAACTAATCTCAGCCATGCCGCCCGTGGTTGTCGGTGGCGCGCTTGTCATACCGCGCGGGCTTATGTATAAGCTGATGGGCAAGCCTGACACATTTGCCGCCGATGCCGCGGACAGGCGGAAGATTGAGCTTGCCGCCATGAAAGCCGTTATAGATATTGAGGTTTCACTTGGCTATTTGCCTATTGACGTGAGCGCGGCGAAGGTTGGCTATGACGTGGAATCACGGATACCGGAAAATAAACGCGGCGCGGATGGGGCGACGCTGCGTTTTATTGAAGTAAAAGGCAGGATAGCCGGGGCGGTTACTGTGACGGTCAGTAAAAATGAGGTGCTTACGGCTTTAAACAAGCCTGATGAATATATTCTGGCAATCGTTGAGGTTGACGGAGCGGAAACCAGAACCGTTTACTTGAAAAAGCCTTTCAGAAAGCCTCCAAATTTCGCTGTAGACAGCGAGAATTTTAATATATTGGAATTGGTGAACGGCACGGAAATCATCCTGGAACGGGGTTAAGACATGGAATACAAAAAAAAACTGATAGAAGTGGCGCTCCCACTGGAAGCGATTAACGAGGCGTCAGCCCGCGAAAAATCTATCCGGCATGGTCATCCGTCCACATTGCACTTGTGGTGGGCGCGGCGGCCGTTGGCGGCGGCGCGCGCTGTAATTTGGGCGTCGCTTGTGGATGATCCGTCGTGTTTGCCGGAGAAATTTCCAACCGAAGAAGCACAGAATATAGAGCGGGAGCGCCTATTCGATATTCTCAGGGAGCTTGTTAAATGGGAGAACACAAATAATCAAACCGTACTTGACGCGGCGAAAGCGGAGATAATGAAATCGACAGGCGGCAACCCGCCTCCGTTGCTTGATCCGTTTGCAGGCGGCGGTTCGATACCATTGGAGGCGCAACGTCTTGGCTTAAAAGCGTATGCCAGCGATTTGAACCCAGTCGCTGTGATGATAAACAAGGCGATGATTGAGATACCGCCAAAGTTTGCGGGGCAGCCTCCTGTGAACCCAGATTCACGCCGTCAGGTTAGAAACTGGGAAGGCGCACAAGGGCTTGCCGAGGATGTGCGCTATTATGGCGAGTGGATGAAGCAGAAAGCGTTTGAGAAAATTGGGCATTTGTATCCGAAAGTCAAGGACGAGCAGGGGCAAGAACACACCGTTATCGCTTGGATCTGGTCGCGGACGGTTAATTGCCCGAATCCGGCTTGCGAGTGTGAGATGCCGTTAGCAAGTTCATTTGAGTTGTCGAAGAAAAAGGGCAAAGAAGCCTATATTCAACCTGTTATTGAGGGCAAAAAAATCCATTATAGAGTAAAGTACGGTAAAGACGCGCCAGAACCACCGAAAACAGCTCGTGGAGCTAAATTTAAGTGTATTTGTTGTGGTGAAGCTACTACACCGGAGTATATCAAAGCCGAAGCAATGTCTGGACGTATGAGTGCGGTGTTGATGGCAATTGTCGCTGATGGTAAAAATGGACGGCTTTATTTATCTCCTAATACGGAACAAATTAATATTACTCAAACTGTAAAGCCAGTTGAATACCCTTCAGGTGTCATGCCGAAAAATCCTCGTTGGTTCAGTCCCCCGGATTATGGATTGCCAAATTTCGAGGATTTGTTCACAAACCGTCAGCTCACTGCATTAACAGAATTTTGTAATCTTGTTACTGAAATTCAAAATGAGATTGAAAAAGATGGTGGAAGTAAAGAATACGCACAATCAATACGAGTTTATTTGGCGTTTGCCGTCGATAAGGCAGCTGATGCATGGTCTTCCATTGTTAGTTGGCGTAACACCGCTGAAGCTTCAAGAAATACTTTTGCACGACAAGCGATACCTATGGTTTGGGATTTCACTGAGGTAAATCCATTTAGTTCTTCCTGTGGAAATTGGAGTGATGCATGTACAGGTTGGGGATATAGGGTAATATCTTGCTTGATGAGCAAATCTATTGCCGAGGTTTTGCAACACGAATCGCAATCTGATATAGGTTTACGAAATATTATGGTATCTACAGATCCCCCATATTACGACAATATTGGTTATGCTGATTTATCCGATTTTTTTTATATTTGGATGCGTAAGACTTTGAAATATATATATCCAGATTTATTTCGAACATTACTTGTGCCCAAAAACGAGGAACTTGTTGCGACACCGTATCGTTTTGAAGGAAATGTCGATAAGGCAAGGTGTTTTTTTGAAGAAGGTATGCTAAAAACATTTCAACAAATAAATTTGTATGTTCTTGAAGATATACCTACGACAGTTTATTACGCTTACAAACAAAACGAGGATGACAAAGAGGATAAAAATGTTTCAACAGGCTGGGAAACTATGCTTTTAGCAATTATTAATGCTGGATTTATTATTACAGGTACATGGCCAATACGAACAGAGAAGCCGGGACGTATGCTAGAATATAACACGAATGCCCTTGCATCTTCAATAGTCCTCGTTTGCCGTAAACGTCCAGCAGACGCGTCAATCTGCACACGCCGCGACTTAGTGAATGCTTTAAAACGGGAACTCAAGCCAGCACTCCAAAAACTCCAAGCGTCAAACATCGCACCTGTCGATATGGCGCAAAGTGCCATCGGCCCGGGAATGGGTGTTTATTCTCGCTACTCCAAAGTCCTTGAAGCAGACGGTACCCCTATGAGTGTCCGTTCAGCTCTTCAAATCATCAACCAAGAACTTGACCGATATTTTACCGACCAAGATGGTGAGCTTGACCGTGAGAGTCGTTTCTGCCTTGATCTTTATACCCAATACACCTTTAACGATATAAAGTTCGGCGAAGCCGACGTGTTAGCGCGGGCAAAAAATACCTCTGTGGATAAACTTGCTGAACGCGGCGTCGTATACGCACAAAAAGGCGTCGTCCGATTACTGACAAGGGAAGAAATACTTGATAAAGTTGATAATGAAATTATCTGGCTTCTGACCCAGCAACTTACTCACGCAATGGAAGCAGATGGCGTGGTCGGCGCGGCAAAGGTTATAGACGACATACACACATCCGAACCTGAACAGGCAAAGGCGTTGGCCTATCGCCTTTTCACCATAGCCGAGCGAAAAGGCTGGGCGCAAGAAGCATACGCCTACAACAACCTTGTCATCAGTTGGCCAGATGTACAAACAAAAGCTGCAGAATTGCAATCGCATAAAAACAATGGAAATCAAATGTCATTATTCGAGTCAACCGCCACCAATGATTAACGGAGGGGATACGCTTGGAAAATCACGATCTTATTACAAAGGGGTTCCGGATATTACGTGATATGTTGGCACCTTACATCGGGCGCGAACTTTCACTTGAATACGGGAGCAATAAATGGTGGGATGAGGGCGTAAATAAGGTTTTGTATGAGGATCAAAGACGCAATTTGCCCGATTACGGTGATTTCGCGGTTTTGACTGATTCCCTTGATATATTTTCTTGCCTTCTATTGTTCGATCTGCACTGGCAGAAAGTATTTAAAAAGAAGCTCTCCATCGACCACCGCACATGGGCGAAAGAGTTAATCGGCGTCCGTAATAGGATGGCGCATATTGGCGGCGTCGATTTTACGGACAACGATACATGGCGCGCTTTGGATACGATGTCACGCCTAGCTGAACAAATAGACCCAGAAAGCTCGGCTGAAATTAACGCGCTGCTCCGTACATCACGTTATGGCACCGCCGACAGTTCGACTAGCGTAACCCAAACAACCGCCGCGCCGGCCGCGGCAAAGCCGCGCAAAGCCGGCATATTGAGTTCCACCCCTGACAGAGGACTCCCCAGTTGGCGCGATGTTATCGAGCCGCATCCGGATGTTGCGCAAGGGAGATATAAGAACGCCGAGTTTGCTGCCGACCTCGCGCAGGTCGCAAGGGGCGAAGGCGCGTATGAGTACCGCGATCCCGTTGAGTTTTTTGCGCGCACTTTCGTCACAGAAGGCATGTCAGGTCTGCTGGAACAGGCGCTACGCCGTGTCTGCAATAAGGACGGCGAACCTGTCATCCAACTTAAGACGGCGTTCGGGGGCGGCAAGACGCATAGTATGCTCGCGCTTTACCATATGATGCGCGGCAAGGTTTCGATTGATAGAATCCCAAATATAAAGCCTGTGCTTGAGCGCGCGGGCATTGCGTCTTTGCCCAAGGCGAACGTCGCGGTTCTGGTGGGCACGGCGCTTGACCCTACCAAAAGCAAGCGCCCGAACAAGATGCCTGGCATCACCATCAACACGATTTGGGGCGAGATGGCCGCGCAGCTCGCGGAATCAGCGGGTAACCCCGGTTTGTATGACATTATAAAGGAATCAGACAAAAAAGGCGTTTCCCCAGGCTCTGTCGCGCTAAAAGATTTATTTGACGCGGCCGCGCCATGCCTTGTCTTGATGGATGAAGTAGTGGCGTACGCCAAAAAAATATATGGTTCAAACGGACTGCCCGCTGGATCTTATGAAAATTTTATTACCTTCATACAGGAAGTGACAGAAGCGGCGCGGGCCAGTAAAAACAGCCTTGTAGTCGCTTCCATACCCGAATCTGATATAGAAATCGGCGGCGATGCCGGACATACCGCGCTTGAAACGATAGAGCATACATTTGGGCGCATGGAATCGATATGGAAACCTGTCGCGGCGAACGAGGGTTTTGAAGTTGTACGACGCCGCCTGTTCCTTGATTGCAAAAAACCAAACGCCCGTGAAGCCGTCTGCGCCAGGTTCAGCCGGATGTACAATGAAAATCAAAGCGACTTTCCAAGGGAAGTCCGCGAAGTTGAGTATTTAAACCGTATTGAATCGTGTTACCCAATTCATCCCGAAGTTTTTGACCGACTGTATGAAGATTGGGCGACATTGGAGCGTTTTCAAAGGACGCGCGGCGTTCTCCGCCTAATGGCCGCGGTCATTCATGAATTATGGATGGGTAATGACGCGGGACTCATGATCATGCCTGGCTCCATCCCCCTCGATGTACCGAGCGTACGCGACGAGCTAACTCGCCATCTTTCAGAAGGATGGAATTCACTTGTAGACCGTGAAGTGGACGGCAGAAATTCCGTCCCATACCAGACTGACCTGTCCAATCCGCGTTATGGTGGTAAGCTGGCGTCGCGCCGTGTCGCCAGAACGATTATGCTTGGCTCCGCTCCCACTGTCCGCGATCAGAATGTGCGCGGTATTGAGGCGTCGCGTATTCGCCTCGGCGTTATTCAACCTGGTGAAAACATCGCCAACTTTAATGACGCGTTAAACACATTGACATCCTCGCTGGCGTATCTATATACAAACCCGTCCGGCGACCGTTTTTGGTATGACACGCGCCCGACGTTGCGTAAAACTGTTGAAGATCGCGCCACGCAAGTGTCGGCATCCAAAGTGGAATATGAAATAGAAACACGTATGAACAAGTTGAAAAAGGAACCGCCGTTCATGGGCGTCCATATTTGTCCCGCGTCGTCCCTTGACGTGCCCGATGAACAGACCGCCCGGCTTGTCATTCTGGGCCCCGTGGACGAATACAAGGCGTCTAACCCGGATAACAGCGCCATGACGGCTGTCGCTAATATTTTGAACAACCGGGGTAACACGCCGCGTATCTATCGAAATATGCTGGCGTTCATCGCGCCCGATCAAGATCAAATGCTGTCGCTTAAGCAGGCTGTCAAACTTTATCTCGCGTGGCAATCCGTGAAAGACGACAGCGAGGATTTAAACCTTGACGCTGCCCAAAACAGGGCGACCGCCAGTAACCTGGCGACCGCCAACAATACTGTTGATTTGCGAATAAAGGAAACATATTGCTGGCTTCTCATCCCATATATTGACAGAAACGTAGACATGAAAACAATTATATGGGATACCATCAGGATTAGCGGCGGAACCGACGGCATAATCACAAAGGCGGCCAAAAAGATGCTCCAAAATGAAGCTATTATAACGCAATGGGCGCCGTCTTTGCTCCGCATGGAATTAGACAACCTGCTGTGGCGCGATTCCGATAACATTCCTGTTAAAAAGCTTTGGGAACAGCTTTGTACCTATTGCTATCTGCCACGTTTGGCTAACCGGAATGTTTTGGATACAGCAATCCAAACCGGGGTTAATTCTACGGAGTATTTTGCATTTGCGTCAGGCTATGATGGTTCACGATATATTGATTTAAAGCTCAACCAGTTTATGGGTATGGTCGAACAGTCGGGGTATCTGGTGAAGGCCGATATTGCTGAAAAACAGCTAACCGAGGAAGAGAATAAAAGGCAGGCTGACACAGCTTCGCGTACTGACAGAGATTCTCGTTCTTCAAATACAAACGGCAATGATGACTTCCCTCCTGTTACATACCCTACGCCAAAACCAATAGCTCCTGAAATACATGAACCAGAGTATCCAAAGAACACCCATTTTTATATGTCCGCCCCTCTCGACACCACACGCATAGGGCGCGACATGCAGAGATTATTGGAGGAAGTTATTAACCACCTAACGTCGGTTGATGGGGCTGAAGTGGAAGTATCGCTGGACGTGAATGTAAAAGCACCGGGTGGGGTGCCACAGGACACCGTTCGGACGGTTTCAGAGAACTGCCGGACACTTCGGGTGCAGAATTTTGGGTTTGATGAATAATTTTATGCATTTGGCAGGGATTTAAGAAACTGTTTAAGATCATCGGTTCGTCATGCATGGACTGATAAAACCGACTTTCCGTGTCGGCTTATTATTCATATTTACGGTACACAACGACGTTGCTTTCATATAAACAGCAAGCCTTACTAAATGATGAACGTATGATCTTAAACAGGTTCTAAAGATATGTTTGAATGTTATAAGGATGATTTCCATGGAGAAACAGAAGAAAGATTTATTGTATTTTGATGTAATGCAAATGAATGATGTGAGAGACCAAATAGAAAAAATACTCAAAGAACAAAGTGAAAAACAAAATTATCATTTCGATTTGCCACGAATTTTATATAAATACTGTAAATTTGCCGATTATACAATTTCTGGGCTTGAAAAATGTACTATAACTTTCACTCCTATTGAGTTGTTAAATGATATGTTTGATTCATCTATAAATATTGTTGCTGATGAGCGAGAAATAGAAGCAGATATAGATTCATTTTTTACAAGATTACATAATTTAAAATTAGGCTGCTATGTAAATCACTATGTAAATCACTGTAAAAATTCGATTGTGGAAGGATATAAAAAAAGTATAAATCGTAAATACAAAGATTTATTTGACCTATTGCCATATTTGGGTGCTCGTGTAGCATGTCTTACTAATATTAATAATAGTCCACTAATGTGGTCTCATTACGCTAATAGCAACCAAGGACTTTGTATAGCTTATGATTTTGGCAAATTAGAAAGAAATAGTAAAATTAGTAAAATGATTTTCCCTGTGCTATATTCTGATAAGCCTATTGATTTACATAAATACTTTGATGATAAAAACAATAATGACTACAATTTCAAAATCGAAATTGCTATTACAATTGCTGTATTATCAAAGGCTATATATTGGAATTATGAAAATGAATGGAGAATTATTGATATTAGTAAAAATGATGATGAAAAAGGCAAGCATATATCATTAGATATTGGAGTTAAACCTTGCGGAGTTTATATGGGTTATCATTTTTTCAAGAATTTCATTATTAATGAAAATGATGATACTTATGAGAAGCAATACAATAGACTAAAAGATTCACTTGCATTAACTGACCGAATTTTTAACCTATGTGAATCTAACTCTATTCCTTTATATGCTATAGATTATGAGTTTGGTACATATAATTTAATACCTAAAAGGATGTCTGCTAAAAAACTAAGATACTTCTTCAAATCTGAAATTATACGTCCTGTTGAGTATAGATTTTATCATTCACTGCATGATAGCTTTTTAAGGTGCTTTGATACATGAATGAATGAATGAATAAACATGCCATGGCAAATCTATTCGTTCGTGTTAATAATCAGCACGTAATGATTAAACCGCGGGCACGTAATGATTAAACCGCGGCAAGCTATGCTCCGAAGTACACACTCTGTGTGTTCTTCGGAGCAGCTTGTTGGGGGAAGCATCCCCCAAACCCCCAAAACCCCGCCGCCTGCGGCGTCGGCTACGCGCCCTTCGGGCGCTTTTAAACACAATCAGCACGCATAGTTCTCCATAGTTATCAGTACACCAGTCGGTGTCTGTTTTTATACAATTCGAAATAGAAGGATAATCACAATTCCGATCTTGGCGGCGGCGGAAGAAAGCGGATAAATGGGACGCGCCGAACAAATTGGCGCTTGAACCTAACCAGGAGATTGATCTATAATGATCCTGCCGCGCAATGTTATGTTTAGCCACGTAAGCCATTGCGTTGCGCGGCGTCTGACGCCGTTTGGATATGCTAAATTTCCAGGGCCGCCGCTTTTTTGGGCGCTGCTTTTATTTGCCCGGCATTTTCCTTTGCGATGCTTGCTTTTTCAGACATAAGTTGCTCGCGGGCGGACGTTTTTTTTGCAGCCGGTGACTGTCTGGGCCTATCCGTTTCGTTCACTCTGAAATTTTTATTTTTATCACCAAGGCTCATGCCGCTTTCAGCCATTGAAATCGTCTTTTGCCCGGCAACAATAATGTGATCATCCAGAACAATTTCAGCCGCGTTTAACCTGCTGCTTATTTCACGCGTGGATTCCACATCCGCGGCGGACATGCGTTCTGTGCGTCCAGGATGATTATGGCAAATTATTACAGAATTTGCGTTTGCGAACAACGCTTCTTTCAAGATCTCCCTCGGATATACGGCGGCTTCATCGAAACTGCCCTTGGACAAGATTTTTGTTGAAATTATTCCGCCGTTTACGTCGAGAAATGCGGCTGAGAAGTATTCCAAATCTTGTTTATCCAAGTAGAATTTGCTGAAATAGTCACGCGCGCTATCCGTTGAATTAAGGACATGGCGCTTTTCTTTATCAACCAGGCTCTCGTACAGCCGGATGAATTCAAACAGCGACGCAAGCTTTTGGTACTGTTCGTCTGTTTTTACCAAGGAATATGAGCCTTGGCTTAACTGTGACACATCGTTATCCCGCAGGAAGGCGGCGGCGCGAGTTTTGGGGATCCCCGTGTAACGGCTTAACAATTCCGCAAGCCGCTTAACATCGGCGCCATATTGGTTACCATCCCCCATCAGCCGCGGCCCCCTTTCGATAAACGGATAACCAACTCGGCTATTTCGCGCAAATCCTTCACGGCGGGATCAGGGCTGTCCATCAATTCCGCCACCGAATGTATCTCAGTCTTGCTGTCCGGAATGAGTGTTTTCAATATTCCATTTAATTCATCCAATGCCTTTTCGTCCATATCATACCTCCAAATCGTTATATTTGTTCTCCCGGCTTACTGCCGGGCTGTCCATCAGTTTATCAATATTGGCTTTAGCCGTAAGCAAACTCTTCATATCGGCGCGGGCCTTCACATAGTCGCGGTAGGCATTCTTCTTTTCACGCGAAAGCCGGGCATATTCTTCGTTCAGATCCGATAATGGCGGCAGCCTGTCCATCCCCAATTCGTCGAACGCCTTTTTCGCAGTCTGATGTATGATAATATCGCTTTCATGATCGGAACGGTATTTTGCGCTATAGCCTGATTTCCTGTACTCCTTGTATACCGGGTTTGTTTTTATGTAGTCGGAAATGTGTTTTCGTAATGCGGTTTTTTGCGCTATCTGCGTTTCCAGCGTTTTATTCAGTACACTCAGTTTATTGAATCGTTTTACAACTTCGGCGGATTTCGTTTCAAGGGACTCGTAATCGGTCAAACCGGCTTCCTGCAGGTACACCAATGTTTTGGCGGCTTCCTTCAGGTTAAACAGTTTCGCCCAGCGTTCATAGCCGGGGCCTTTGCCGGCTTGAAGCGCGGCTTGTATGTCAACCAGCATATTAACCTTTCGCGGTTCATCCGGGCTGGTTTTCCGGTTGTCTGCTTTATCCGGCGAAGAGCGCGTTTTGCCGAATATCCGCTCTTTTATTTCTTGCTCGCTATAGCCGGCGCCTAGTGACGAACATCGTATAAACCGCTTCTGCCCCTTCGCGCGAAACGCGATGTGCTTCCCGCGCTTAATCTCACAGCCTTCCGCCTTCATGCCCGCTAGGAACGTATCAAATGACCCGGCTCCGGATATGGCGCTGTCTATCAATTGTTTAAGGCTATCCCGCAATGTGGGTGGTTTCGTTATCCCCTGTTTTTCCTGCCATTTTCCGTAATGGCCCCGGCTAGGCTTGGGGTTTTCGATGATAGAATAGCCGTTTTGAAGGCAAATCGTATCGCTCAGGCGGCCCAGTGCGTATGACGAGTTGAAAAAATTACGGAATTTTCGCCTACAGTCCAATGTCGTTGAATTAAAAATTACGTGGTTGTGAAAATGATGTTTATCAATATGGGTGGCGACGATAAAGGCATGGCGGCCCCCCGTGAACCGCATGGCCAGTTCATAGCCTAGCCGGTTAGCTTCCTCCGGTGTGATTTCGCCCGGCTTAAACGATTGCCTTATCTGGTAAGCAATAACATTTTTATCTCCTTGGTCGCGGCCGGTCAATAAATAATACTCGCGCTTGGACAATGAAAACTCAGCGTCGGCGGTCAAGGGATCGCATTCATAGCTTGTTATAAGTTCGCCGCCGTCTGTTTTATCTGGGTTCTCCGCGTAAACGATACGATCGGCCAATGCCCTGGCAATGGTTCTTTTCCCTACATGCAAAGGGATCAAACGCGTCGCGGCCATCGCATTTGTCGCACTCCCTTCTATATTGACACTTTGAATAATTTGTTGAACTGGGAATTTACTTATTGGTGTGGTAGAATGATGACATAGCTACAGGCTTAAAAAACGTGCGTTGAAAGAATTGAAAATACTATACAGCCTACACAAGACATTTTTTAACGGAGTTTGATCTAATTGGACACAAAACCTGTCAACGACTATAAAAATTTACTGTCGGACAGCGCAAAGCTTCCTCTTTTAGGCTACAGCGCTGTTATAGGGGTCGCGGCGGGGCTGGTAGCTAGCCTCTTCCGCTTGGTACTCACATACATAGAAGATTGGAGTATAGAGGCTTACAGTTTCATATCCGGCCATACAATTCTAGTACCTCCGGCTTTTATTCTGCTTGCCGTTATGGGTTATCTTACAGGTGTTATGTTAAAAAGATACAAAATGGTAGGCGGAAGCGGTATTCCCCAAATTAAAGGTATTCTGATGGGCTATTTTAAGATGGGCTGGCTTAGCACACTGATAGCGAAATTCGTTGGCGGCGCGGGGGCCATGCTAGCCGGCCTCTCTTTGGGGCGCGAAGGCCCATCCATACAGCTTGGGGCGGCTGTGGCGCAGGGCATTGGAGGAAGGCTGGCAAAGAGCGACCACGAAAAGCGAATATTGATTGCCAGCGGGGCTTGCGCGGGTTTGGCGGCTGCCTTCAATGCGCCGCTGTCCGGCGTGATATTTACCTTAGAAGAGGTTTACAAATATTTTTCGCCTCTGATCCTGTTGACTGCTATGATTGCGGCGGTTATATCGGATGCGGTTTCCAGGCTTATATTTGGCGCGGGCGCGATTTTTAACTTCGTTGTTACTGGTTCCATACCGATTTCGGAGTATTGGATTTTGATTGTTCTCGGCATAATATTGGGATTGTGCGGCGCTCTTTATAATAAAACGCTGCTTTTATCCTTGCGCCTGTTTAAAAAAATAAAAAACGATAAAATCCGTCCTATTCCCGCTTTCCTGTGCGCCGGCATACTGGGGCTTCTTTTTCCGTATGTAATTTGCGGTGGGCACGGCTTGATGGATCAGTTGACCATGACGGCTGGCATAGGTTTTTTGATTACCGTTTTGCTTTTGAAATTTCTATTTTCGATGATAAGCTATGGATCCGGCGCTCCCGGAGGCATTTTTTTTCCACTGCTGGTTATAGGCGCAACAATCGGGGCTATTTTCGCGCGCGTTTCGATTGCTTGGTTCGGCTTGGATCAATCCTTATTTGCCAATATAATCATTTTAGCTATGGCGGGCATGCTTACGGCGATTGTCCGCGCACCTATAACGAGCATCATACTTTTAGTAGAAATGACAGGCTCTTTTAGCCATCTTATGCCATTGTCCGTTGTTTCGCTGCTTGCTTATGTCACCGCCGACTTATTAAAAAGCGAGCCGGTGTACGACTCTCTTTTGCACAATATGTTGGCAGGACAATCCGGCGTCGTTTCTGATAAAGACGGTTTGCGCCGAATCACAATAGAAACGGTGGTTCATCTCGGATCTCTGGCGGATAATAAATATGTGCGGGAGATTCCTTTTCCGGAAAACTGTCTGCTGGTATCAGTAATAAGGCATAACAGGGAATATATGCCCCATGGGGACACAAAAATCCTGGCTGGCGACTCCATTGTGGTATTGGCGGACATTACGGATGAAACCAGTGTTAGGGAAACACTGTGTGGGCTTACGAGTTGCGAATAGAATTTTAGTTCAAACATGTTTATGATACAAATGAGTCTTTCAAAATATGGGTGCTGCGGGCGGTGCGTTGAATTATCGGTTTTACATAGAGAGGACGATCAAAATGAATGTTTTAGCAATCTGCGGCTCGGCGAATAAAAACCGCAATACCGCCACCATGCTCAAAAATGCGTTTGACGGCGCGATGAGCGTACCATGTGCGACTGGCGAAACAATATACCTATATGATTTGAATTATCACGGCTGTATTGGATGCCATTCCTGCAAACTGCTGGACAAAAGTAAGCTTGGCCACTGCGCCGTTCATGATGAACTGGCCCCTGTGCTGGAAAAAGCGATCAACGCGGACGTGCTGTTGATCGGCTCCCCCATCTATTACAGCGATCTAACGGGACAAACGCGTTCATTTCTGGAACGTTACCTTTTTCCCGGAATGACTTATGAAAAGGAGCGCAGGCCGCTGTACCCTAAACAAACCAATATCGGCTGGGTCTTCACAATGAACGCGCCCGGTGACATATACAAGGATTATTTCGGACGCCTTACAGCTTTGATGGAGCGATTTGTCGGGAAATCCGAATATGTAATGGCTTATCAGACACAGCAGTTTGATGATTATTCCAAGTATGCCGCCACGATGTTTGACACGGAAATGGTTAATAAGCGGCATATTGAGCAGTTCCCAAAAGACTGCGAATCCGCTTTCGATATGGGGAAACGGCTGGCAGGAAGCGTAACGGCAGAGTAAAACGTCGGAGACATTGACAGAGGGCGGTGCGGTTATCGCGCCGCCCTCCACATCTAATCCGGTTCATTTTATGTTGGCAAGGGAATCGAGTATTTCATTGGCCGCCTCCCACAGCTTGGAATACTGGCCTTTCAGAAGCATGATATCCGAAGCCATTACACCACCGGCCGTATTCGCATATTTGGCTACCTGATTGATATTGTTCGAACACCGGCGCAGCAGCGATACGAATTCCTTTATGTCTGATAGATCCAATTGGACGACGTACCCATCAATGGCAGTTTTACGAAGGTACGCGCCCATGTTTGATACTCCAAGATTCCGCATACGATCATGAATCATACGAGCTTCATCATCCGAAGCCATGAAATGAAACTGAACGCCGCGTTTACGTGCAGGTTTCTTCTCAGTCATTGCCTGTGTCGTCTTTCGGAGGGAATTCAATTTTGAAATGGACGAATTTGCCGTCCGTGTCATCCATAACAATATAGGCGTCATAGGTCTTTTTTGTCCTATCGCTGTATAAACCGGTAATAAAAACGCGCCCATCCTTGAGGAGCGCGGCAACTGACTCTCTTGTTACTTCTTTCCGTTTAAATTCGAAAAACTTGTTTTTCTTCCAGACAGCGAAACCGCAGACGCTGTCAGCGCAAAAGAATCCCGGTTTTTGCTCATAGACGTCTTTACCACAGCGCGGGCAAACGCCGACAGGTTCATCGTTAATAGTGGGATAACCCATAATATCATCCTTTCATAATTCGGCTTCAGGCCGTGTGATAGCGGTTCTTTCGGCAACGTGGAACTCACGCTCCGCCTTAATATCTTGAGAATACGCGTCCAACTGGGCGCGCGCGGATGGCTTTTTGGCTAATGATTCCGGTTCGGCGCTCTCAGATTTGCCGCCGTCGTCAATAATCTGCTCAACGCTTTGTCCGGAGTTTATGTTTAGTTGTGACTCAACCAATGCCAGCCGCGCGGTTTTTTCCTGGAATTGCGATTCAAACTCAAATGGCTTCTGTAATTCCTGTTTGGCGGCTTTTATTTGCTCCTCAACGTTTGCGAGCCGCGCTTGCGCGTTTACAACCCGATCAGGGATATTGGAGAGCGCGTTGTTAATTCGGGTAATGTTTCCGTGAATGTCCGTGCCCAAATCCGTTGTGTAGCGCATATTGCTTTTAAGGGTCAGCGTTATGCTTTTATCGAGTGTGTTCATATACATTGACATTGAGAATCCCCTGTATGCCCCTATTTCCATTGAGCCGCCCAATGTCAGGTGTTTGCAGGCTTCCAATAAAGCCTCGCCCGCCTTGGCTTTTTCGGTATATGTAACCCCCATGACTTCCATTGGGGAAAAATCCTCGCGTTTTAAAGGCTGGTGGGCGTTATGCAGTTCGGCATCCTTTTCGTAGCCGGCAATGTCAGACCTAAGACTCGTTATGGCGGCCGGATACTCTGTGATCAGCTTGTCCTCCAACATATAATGCTTTGACTGATAATCGGATTTCAATATCCGCAGCCTGGCGACTTCGACATCCAAGTCTATCTTTTCTTTAATCAGCGGGTTGCCGGAGCATAACGCCTTGATTTCGGCGTAAGAAAGCACGCTTTCGTCCAAATCCTCGCATGTCCGCGCGGGGGATCTTGATGTCATGATCTGGCTGATAAACCGCTGTTTGCTCTCAAGCGTCTGATAAAGATATGAGTCAAAAGTGGACTCAGTGACATAACGCAGGATATACACTTCGGGGTTGAGATTCCCATACCGTTCGATACGGCCGGCGCGCTGTTGGAGATCCGACGGCCGCCATGGCGCGTCCAAATCATGGAGCATAATCAAACGATCCTGTATATTGGCGCCGGTGCCCAATTTAGGCGTACTTCCGAATAGTATCCTGATATTCCCCGAACGCATTTTGGCGAATAGCTCTTTTTTCTTAATCTCCGTGTCAAAATCATGAATGAAGGCAATCTCCTGTTCGGGTATACCCCTTTGCATAAGTTTGGAGCGGATATCATCATAGACATTAAACCGGCCTTCGCTGTTTGGCGTCGAAAAATCACAGAAGCATAATTGTGTAAGCCTGTTTTCGGCCGTTTCACGCCATACATTGTAGATGTTTTCCATACAAACATTGACTTTACTGCCTGGGAAGTCAGGAAGCAGCGGATTCATTAGGCGCTGATCCAACCCGATTTTCCGGCCGTCACTGGTGATTTTCAGCAGATTGTCAACGTGTGGATCGACCCTGCCGGTATGGACCTCGGCGGCGCGTTCAGATAGATCTTCCACCATCTGTTTCTGCAGCTCCGAGGGCTTGACCACAACCGTCCTGTATATGGCGTTAGGGCGTTCGATGTCCAATGTATCGGCTGTTTTAATGTCCGCGACTTCCTTGAACATTTTCATCAATTCTGGAAGATTATGGAATTTTGCGAAGCGGGTCCGGCTGCGATATCCGCCCTCGGCCGCGAGTTCAAGCCCTGTCGTCGTCTCCCCGAACGTCGAGGCCCAGGCGTCAAAGTGCAAGAGATTTTTCTTTTCCAGAGTAGAATATTGTAAATACCGCTGCATTACGAACATTTCCACCATCGAATTGCTCAAAGGCGTGCCTGTCGCGAAAATGATCCCCTTGCCACCTGTTATCTCGTCCATATAACGGCACTTCATCATTAAGTCGGTCGCTTTTTGTGATTCAGTCTGAGACAGCCCGGCTATATTGCGCATCTTCGTATAAAAGAAAGCGTTTTTAAAATTATGTGCCTCATCAATGTACAGGCGATCAACCCCCAACTGCTCAAATGTGACTGTCGAATCCTTACGGGATCCGTCTAATAATTTACTCAACCTTATCTCGAGGTTCTTTTTTGACTTTTCAAGCTGTTTGACAGTAAAGCGTTCATCCCTGTTGTTACCGAGTTCGTCAATACCCTCCGCGATTTCATCAATCTGCTCCCGGAGCATACGCGATTGGCGTTCCACACTCATGGGTATACGCTCAAGCTGGCTGTGCCCGATGATTACGGCGTCATAATCTCCGGTCGCGATTTTCGCGCAAAATTTCCGGCGATTTGCCGTTTCGAATTCTTTTTTTGTAGCGACAAGTATGTTCGCGGAGGGATATAGCCGCAGGAATTCCGCGGCGGTCTGCTCGGTGATATGGTTCGGCACCGCGATAAGCGATTTCGTGCAAAGGCCCAGACGCTTGGATTCCATACAGGAAGCAATCATTTCGAAGGTCTTTCCTGCCCCAACCTCGTGCGCAAGCAAGGTATTGCCGCCGTAAATAATATGGGCGATAGCGTTCAATTGATAGGGCCGAAGCTTTATATCCGGATTAATCCCGCTGAAATTGAGGTGGCTGCCGTCATATTCACGGGGCCGATCTGAATTAAACAGCTCATTGTAAGTCTGTACCAGAGCGCGCCGGCGGATAGGATCCTTAAAAACCCAGTCTTTAAAGGCTTGCTTGATACTGTCCTGCTTCTGGCGGGCGAGCGTTGTTTCCTCCGCGTTCAATACACGTATCGCTTTGCCTTCCGAATCGTATTTTGTATCGAAGATCCGCATATCTTTCAGGTTGAGGGTTTCTTCGAGTATCTGCATGGCGTTCGCGCGGGAGGTTCCGTACGTGATGTTGTTAAGGACATTGTTATACGGAAGCGCCTTTTTATTTGTTATGTTCCACTGCCCGGTATGGGGTGAAAACTCAACGCGGCATTGGCCTTTATACAACCAGGAAAACTCCAGCAATTCGTGCATGAACTTTTCATAGTAGGATTTATCTACCCAAGTCGCCCCAAGCCGGACGCTTATTTCGCTGGCGGACAATTCTGGCGGCTGCGACGCTTCAAGTGCCCGCACATTCACTGCGTAGCTATCGGATTGTTTCAGCGCGTCCTTCGCTATTCGCAGCTTTTCGCGGACATTTCCGGAAAGGTAGTCATCACTGGTGACATAAACCGGTTCATTATTGCTGTCCGTTTGGTTAGGCAGCCTGAATATGACGCCTGTTAAATCCGCGACAATCTTGTCTTTTGAGAAGCCCGTTAATGAGGCCATAAAGCCAAGATCCACCTTTGCGCGTTCGGAGATGGAAACTGCCAGCGCCTCGCTCGATGTGTCCACGGAAGTGACGACCGTTTTTTGCTTAATTGTCCTTTTCGTAAACATATCGGCTTTTCCTGCCAGACGCCCGTCATCATCCAGCAGTTCCAGGGAACACAGCAGATAATACGCGGAATCGTTGGAGTAAGCCCGGCTGTTGACAGTGCTGTTAATTAGCCCGTATCTTGCCGTAAAAGAGTCGTATAGCTGGTTGAGTTCAGCCTGCCTCGTCCTGATTTCGGCGTCGCCGCCCTCATCCAGCTGGCATTCGATTAAGCCATGCACACAATCGCGCAACGTTGTCAGCCCTTTGACGCGATCCAAAGCCGCGCCCGAAAGCTCGACCGGGAACATTGCTGAGTTTTCCCGGAAATACAAAGTATTATCAATAATGGTATAACTGTAATTACGGACATGTGGATCTGCGGGGATGGAAGCGTTTCTAACGCCCTCAATCTCATTGGCTTCTATAGCCTCAATATGGCCCTCGATGTTTGATAAGGCTGTATGCAGCCGATCCGCGAGATCCGCGCCTGGGATAGGATGGCATGAAGTTTCAGTTTGATTGCCGTACATGCTTTTATCAAACGCCATTGTGCCGAGTATCATTTCCGGATGATCCGAGAAATAACGGTTAACAGGTATGCCTCCAGGCAGAAGGCCCAGATGTACCCAATCCGGTTCTATGTCAATAATCCGGTCACGCTTTTGAAGAAAAAGGATATCGGTAGTCACTTCCGTTCCGGCGTTCTTATAAAACGCGTCGCTGGGGAGGCGGACAGCGCCTAACAGCTCGGCCCTTTGAGCGATGTATTTTCTGACGGCGGGGTTCCTTTTGTCCATTGTGCCTTTGCTGGTGATAAGCGTGATTATTCCGCCTGGCCTCACTTGATCCAACGTTTTTGCGACAAAATAATCATGGATTAAAAAATTATGTTTGTCGTATCTTTTATCCAAAACGCGATATTCGCCGAATGGCACGTTCCCGATAGCAAGATCGAAAAAGCTGTCCGGAAAGTGGGTTTTCTCATATCCGTCAACTGTTATATTTGCCTTTTGATATAACTGCCGTGCTATTCTTCCGGTTATACTGTCCAACTCAACGCCGTACAGCTTGCCTTCGGACATACTTTCCGGCAGAAGACCCAGAAAATTGCCAATTCCGCAGGCTGGCTCTAATATATTGCCCTTGATGAATCCCATCCGCCCAACAGTTTCATACATTGCCTTGATTACCGCCGGGGAGGTATAGTGGGCATTCAATGTGGACGCGCGCGCCATTTCGTATTCGTCCGGCATTAGCAAATTTCTCAGTGTGTCATATTCCCGGCGCCATCCGGCGTCTTCGCCGTCGAACGCCTTCGCGAGCCCACCCCAGCCGACATATTTTGATAGGATAGCCTGTTCATCGGCGTTGGCGAGCCTCGATTCATTTTCGATTTGTTTGAGTGTGAGGATGGCGTCTATATTGTAACCAAACTTAGTCTTTGCCCCGCCTTCGCCCAGATGGTCATCTGTGATATGGAAGTTGAGAAGAGGTGTATTATCTGAATTTTGAGGTGAAAGGCTTGATTTGTCAGCTTCCTCGGCTGAATCCATAGAAAAAGCGGGGGATATTGGATTATCCTCCGCTTCTGGGTTATCCGCTTTCGCGGTATTGCCTTGTAAAATTGTTCGTTGCTGTTCCGATTCTGTTGGAAAGTCAAAGATACTTATCTGCGCCGCCGTAGAGCCGACGTTATCTTCCGCCGGCGATTCAGTCACTGGCTGCGGTGCGATTTCCGGCGTCAGCCGCGCAAAGTCCGCCGGTTCCGGAAGCTCGATGTTTAGCTGTGAATCAGGTCGTTGAGTATTATTTCCTCCGCCCGCGCTTTCAGGCTGTTCATGTGGGCGACCCAGCCCATCTGATCCGCCGCCTTGTCCGGGGGCGGATCCTTCTTGGCGAACCCGTCCATCAGTATGTTCAGACGGCTCTCCGCCGCTTCCTCGATCTCCAGGCAGTGTGGGAACAGCGTCCCCCGGCAGAACATGATGTTGTACGTCGGGTTCTGATGGTTCTTGAGGTACTGTTTGCGCATCAGGCCGTACTTGCCCAACGGCCTGACCGGCTCCATCGAAATGTCGGGAATCAGATAATCCCCTTCCTGATGATATGTAATCCCGTTCATGCTCCGGCTCCCTTTCTTTATTCCGCTCGTAATTCTTTACCGTTGCCTCAATCTCGCGCAGGATCCCCTCGGACACCGCGCTGACCGCGCCGCCGAAGGCATATACGCTGTCGATTGTGTTGAAGTTGAGAACACCTTCAAAGTCTTCATTGTTTTTTGCCCGATCTGTATCCAGACCGCAGCGAGAGAGAACGGCGAACACCGCGCTGGCCGCCGCCGCGCGTTGAAATATTGCGCGCTGGCTGAATACGTCTAATTCGGACAGATAGCTTTCTTTAACGCCGTTCCTGATGCTCTGCCTATATTCCGAATAATATTCCATGACCCGCTGCGTGGCAAGCTTGTCAATCATACCGGGCAACGAGTCGTCAGGAAAACCATGCGCGTTGTATAACGCGTCACGCACGGCTTCAACATGCTCTTCATGCATACGCCAGATATATGGCCTTGGGGCGTATAGGCTCATAGGTTCAGTATCCGCGACGTTAAAAACATAATGTAACCGCGGCTTTGTACCGATATCAGCAACCAAGGCAATTCCACTGGACCCGCGTTTGACGAACTGTCTCATAGGATGATTCCAGACTTTCAAAGGTGCGCAGGCGTCCGCGTCCGGGCGCTGGGCGTGAATCATCAGCTGCTCCGCAAATGGATATTTATATTGCCGACCGGCCGTCTCCAGGAATGACGCCCAGCTTTCCTCGCTTTGAGTTACCTGTTTTGTATGTTGTTCGAGCATATCGGAATAATACTGCAGTTTCGAAGTCAAATAGGCATTACCTCCTTATTTTGGATTCTGTATTCAACTTTATTAATTTTAAATAGTGCTTGAACTATGCCTTGTAATATATTATACTATACGGTGTAGTATAAATAAAGATGTGTATACAATATAATCGTTGATTTTTACGGAGGAAATCGCGGATGCCATATACCAGAGAGAACAGAAAAAATAGTGAAAATAGTGGAAAACGGTATGTAATCCTTGAAGGGGCAATAAAAGTATTCACAAAAAACGGCTTTAAGGCTACCAGTATGGATGAAATTGCGGATGTGGCCGGGGTATCCAAACGCACCATCTACAATCATTTTTTTAGCAAGGAAGGGCTATTTCAGGCTATAGTGTCTGACTATGTGGAATTCCGAAATGAGATAAAGCATATTGAATACTCGCAAACGCTCCCGATAAGGGATCAACTGAAAAAATTTGTATTTGCGGAACTCTTCTTTATTGTTGATCCTGTACGCAGAGGCTTGGCAAGACTGTTGGCTTCCACCTTTATAATGGATGACGCGTTTAGAAAGCAAACCTTTGGCTTATATCAATCGCATGACGATTTCGTAACATGGTTAAACGCAGCGAAGGAAAATAAAATGCTTCAATTTGATAACCCAGAACTCACCACACACATTTTTTATGGACTGGTAGAAGGTTGCTTAATCTGGCCGGCATTACTGACGGACGGAGAAAGTGGAAAAAATACAGAACCGGTAATAGACGAGATTATATCTATTTTTTTAAGCAGATATGGTGGTGATTGAAAAATACGGACTGTAATGCTATTTGGACAGAAAAACAGGGGTAAGGTATTGCAATACCTTATTCCAAATATCATGCACTTGAAAGCGGCTAAAATCAAGGGCCTGCAATGATAAAACCATTACATCCGGCGGTTGAGAAAGTCTTTATCTCAATGGGATAAGCGAAGCGATAACGTGGGAAAAAGTAATTCGTGGTTCATAAAAAAATACAAAAATAGGGAGGCTTGACATTTGAGAATATTATTTAAGATTCTTCTCTTTCCAATATCGTTGGTACTGACCATTTTTGTGGCTTTCAGCCAATTCCTGGTTATACGACTTGCGGTGCTGCTTAATATTGTGTCCATAATTCTGTTCATTGGCGTAATAGGCTTGTTTATTCATTATTTATCCGGTTGGCCGTATGGCGCCGCAAAAAATCAATATGATTTACTGGCCGTCATCGGGCTGGGCATAGTCTCTTTTTTACTGAGTCCATATGGGTTGGCAAAATTATTAATCAAAATTATAAGCATGATAGATGATCTGAATTATGCGATAAAATCAATATAGTACATATTATATGAGGCCACGGCGGGAAGGAATAAAACACGCCGTGGCCTTTACTTAGTGGCCGGTATTACTACATTACTCGTCGTCCAAGCCAGTAAAATCTCCAAACTCAATTTCCAGTGAATCACAAATGGGCTTATAGCCTATTTTTTGGTATATGCTGTTTGAGGTCGGATTTGCTAAATCGGTATACAGCACGCATTTTGAAAAGCCGCGATCCAAAACTAAACGGCTGACCGCGGCAACGCACGATGTCGCGTACCCCTTACCACGAATAAAATTCCAAGTAGCTGTTAAAGAAATGATAGCTTTACGCGGTCTATGATGGTTTTTGTTGCATCATTTTTGTTGAAAAATAAAAGGAAGTATGTAATAGTAGACTGAGAAATGGCTTATATCTGTGCTATATTAACCATTAGCAAATACATATCATCTATTCTGTCATTCTTGGTACAGTGAAGGATCCCGCTAAATTGGAGGCAAAAATTTTCCGTTTACATAGGAAGTCATCCGGTGAGAGGGTTACGGCATGGAAGTGAGGCACTGCTATGCGACGGCAGCCAAACTTTCCTTTCGGGCGTTCGCCCTCGCGCTCAAACAGTGGCCGCCGCTCCACACAGCCTCACTCCCACGCCACTCTATCGATCGCTCGCACAGCACAAAATTTTAATGCTCGATCGTTGGATGAATTTGCTTTAGAAAAGTTATATCCGAACGTAATTAGCGGCATATAATGGTAACATAAAATCATGGCAGTTACTGCCTGTTATCATAGGATTAAGTACGAACTAACACCATACCCTCACGTCTGCGCAAGATTCGTTTATGGGACAGTTTTAAACTGCTATTAGTGATTAAAGGGGTGCTACAGAAACGGAAATTAAGAGAAAGAGATTTATGTTTGACAGTGCGCTCTGGGCATTCTTTAAATTTGTTACCGTTATCGTACCGCTCATTGTAGGCAAAGCGGGCACTGTGATTGTAGCCCCAACATCATTCAATGTATATACGGATGGCTTTGCTCTACAATTAGCAGTCTTTTCTGCTGCTCTAGGATTGGGTTATTTTTTTGCGAGTGAATATACCCATGGAAAACTACATATAAAGGTTAGCGCATGCTTAGGGCTTATTATATGCTTTGCGGCCATGATGTTTGCCTTTATTGATTTAGCCCAAAAAAACAGCCTGTCAATCATAAACCCAGGTTGGGGCTATAAATTATACAGTATATTAATTTTTTTCCCCTGCAGCCTCATATTCATTGAAATGATATGGCAGTTCCTTAGTGAAATAGTAAACGAATCCAACCAGGAAAAACTTAACCGAAATACTGAGGAAACTGACAGAGCACACCCCGAATACGGCCAATCATTAATAGCAGCCGGTAAGAGCGGTCTCTGAGTATCTATAATTATGTTGTTGTTTTCAGAGGAATTTTAGTATGAGGAGAATTTTAATGCTTGGAATCATAAAAATAATATGCGTGATCGCTGTTGTGTTTATCATAGACTACATCATATATAGGATATCTCTGAATAGAGAAAGGAAACATGATGTAGAGTGTTCAGGTACGGAACTATTGTTTCGTGATATTCCTGTGTCAAGGTACCTGCCTGCATCAACGACCCGCCGTGGAAATAACCATCGTTTTATATCAGAGGTTTTTCCGATTGATATTGTAGGAAAGGGGATTGACTTGATAAAAGCAGATGGGTTTAATCTGCATAATACATTGGAGGGCGAATAAATGCCTAAAAAGAATATGGCTAAAGAGAAACAGGAACCGCAAGATAAAAAACAACCCAATCGATATATAGAAATGGGGTTAAGCCATTATGACACGAGTGGCAAGGAAGGCTGGTTCATAGAGCAACTCGATAAACTAGGCGATTATTGGAAAAAATTCATGGATATGCATGACATTTCATTGATTGAAGGGAAAGACTTTTTTGTAAATAAAAGGAACCTTTGTGAGGTAATCCAGCGTATAGATAAAAGAGCGGCGTATTATTTTGTATTTCATAGGAATAAAGAGATTTGTGAGTATAAATGGGCTGGAATTTGCGCATATTGGATTAACACGCTCAAGCCTTTTACTGTCGTTAAGGAAACATCCAATCTTTATAGCTGTCCAAACGAGATGTTCTCTTTATTTTTGATTATCTGCGTTGTCCGCCAAGTATTTGAAAAATTAAAGAATGATAATCCTGAACAATTTGAAGGCAAAACTTTCCAGTATTTATCTGACTCGGAAATCAACGATATTATCTATTATTTTAAATATTGCGATTTGAGCCGTGAAAGTATGCTCCTTTTCGTGGAAATGTTTGCGCGTTCTTGCGGAGTGGGAATGGATATGCTTCCGCCGGACAAACTGGATCAATATGAATAAAATATGAAGCCCCATACGGGTTATAAATGTATGGGGCTTTTATTAATATAACTATGAATAGATACATTTAAAACAGGTAAAACTTTTAGAAAATGGCTATTTGCAATACTGACCAATAGACTGGAGCATTCAGATGCATGGTATAATTATAATTATATGCATATTATTAATTGTATTTGCAGTTGACTATATATTATTTTTAGTATTTCGGCATAAGGAAAAGAGCTTTATGTATCGGAGCAACCTTTACAAAGCAGCATTTTTCTGTGAGTATCAAAATGTAAAATATTTACCTACGACAATAGTGCAGCACCGTAAAAGTAATCGTTTTATAATCGATGATCTACCGATCGATACTGTGGGTAAAGGGATCAACCTATTAAGAGCAGACGGGTACCGTTTATCGTATATTAAATATTAAGTAAATACAGTATTCATACCGTATTTTTTTTATAAGAGAGTAGAGTAATATCATACAGTCAATCCCATTTTCCTTCTGAGATATCTCCGGAACCCATATAAACGTAAACCCAGGCGGTTTTCCATCATCTTGGGTGCAAATTAGGTAATTTTAGTTGAATCCGATTCACGGTTCCCACGCATCTGGTTTCCTAATATATCAAAATCTGGAGCATCGGTTTCATTGTGAAACCATGCGTCTTGACAAGAAAAATTTCGAAGGTGAATTTAAGTCTCGCTACATCACGCATTAGAGATCTGTATATATATAAATATAAGCCAAACTTGATTTCTATCAGCTTTTAGAAGAGTTTCCGTTTCCTGCGGTGTTGAGCAACCCTTTTTCGATTCATTTCGTGTTCCCCCTCATCCCGGCATTCCGGAGAACAATAAACCTGATTCTTCGCGGCAAAGAATATGGAGCCGCATATCTTGCATTCTTTTTGGCAGAGATCGGCGGCGCTGTTGTCCGCTGTCAAAGCTTCTAACAGCGCCGGTTCAGTTGGAAGCACTGCCTTCTGGAAGTAAGCGCAGCATTCATTCGCGTGCCGGATGGTTAACATCCGGCATTCCTTGTCCGCCGGCAAACACAACCTGCTTCCGTTATCGTAATTCGCGCATAAATTGATGGTCAAGGTTTTTATCCGCTTGACCTCTTTTTTAGATAGTTTCCGTGTATTCGTAATCATTTATAGCGCCTTCCCGATGATCATTTAGCAATATAGTAAAATAAGCCGCTCATAGGAGCAGCCGCATACCTCCGGTTAATCCTCATCATCCGATTCAGGTTTGTCATAAGGGATCTCATCCTCATCATAATCGAATCCGTTATCCATATCGTCTTCGCCGTCAGAACCGTTTTCGTCTTCGCCGTCTTCGTCTTCACCTTTATAAAAAGTCTTGTTTTGCCGTTTAGGGCGGATTACAAGAAAATAATACGCGGCAACAAAGCCAGCGCCTACTAAAAGCAGCACCATAATCAGTTGCGGGTTAACGCCGCCGCTTTCGTCGGGAGCTGGTTCTGGCGCGGCGGTTTGGCTAACCTCCGGTGTGGCGGCCGCGGCTGTCGGCGTAGCTGTTGGCACGGGTATTTCAGTAATTAACGGAATCTCAGTAACCTGCGATACATCAGCGAGCGCCAATAAATCCCGCTCTGTTACCGGATTAAGAAAATATACATTGTCGTTGGCGCGCTGGCGGTCGATGATAAGGTAAAATACATTTTTGTTTGCCGTTGTTATGGTGTAAAATTCTTTGCCGTCGCCGCTTTCCGCGTTATTCAGCACTGTCCCAGTGCCATCTGGTGTTAACGGCTTTGGCGGCGTCGTGGGGGTAGGCGCCGGCGTTTCCACGCTTACATCTGGATCGTCCGCGACATGCAGAATCACTGTATTAGACGTATTGCCGCTTTTATCCGCCGCGTAAACGGCGAGCTTGCCGTTGCTGTCGGCATAGTCCTTCGCCACGACACTGACGCCGCCCGTAATGTACCCCACATGGCTTTGGTTGATATAGACCGTGGCGATACTGTCTTCCTCCGCCGCAAGCACATGAAGATTGCCGCCGTCAATCCAGACGGCGATTGACAGCGGCGTTTGCGCCCCGCCTCCCGCGCGCGCCGTTACAGGCATGGACAATATGCCTATAACGAGCGCGAGCAGCAGGATTATCGCTGATTTACTCCTCATCCTCAACCTCCCGGTAAATGATTTCAGGATTCTGACCGGCTTCCGGCTGTATAACCCTATTCTCCGCCGGGACGGTTACGTTTGTTTGGGTTTTAATATTTTCAATAAAAACTTTAAGATCGGCGGGCCTCATTTTCAGAGTGCGGAGGGTATGCACAAGCTCGACCTTCTCCAGTTCATCCCTTTGTTCTTCAAGGCTTTTCAATGTTTCCCGCGCGGTATTCACCCGCGCTTTTGTTTTTTCAATATCTTTTACGACTTTTTCCAGTTTTACGCTCATTTTTCACCTCCTTTCGAAAATATGGTGTTTAATGACAATAATCAACGCAAAATTTTGTAGATTAGTGAAATAAATCCACAAAACCCGATTAACTGGATGTACTCGTAGGAACTCTTGCGAATGAGTAAAAATGCTGCTGCCAGTAAGGCGTATTGATGTTTGCGTATTTTACAGGATCGCCAGCGTTTATCATCATGCCGTCCCCCAGATAAATGCCCACATGCGTTACAGTGTTTACTGTGGAATATGTACCCTGAAAGAAAATCAGATCTCCCGGCTGCGCGTCTTCGCTGGAAATCGGGACACACATATTGAATAACCCCTGCGCGGTAGTCCTTCCAACCGCCGCGACACCGGAATGATTAAGGGCATAACAAACGTACCCGCTGCAGTCGAATGAATCGGGGCCCGACGCCCCGAATTTATACGGTTTACCTAACTGCAAGCGAGCCACCGCCATCAGCGCGTTATATTTCTCGGCGCTCATCGGTTCGCCCGGATCCCCATAATTGATACCCTCTGGTGTGCCGCTTCCGGTTTCTATAAAGATTAACGGGTTTAGGCTGGTGTTACCGTTACTGACTGTTAAACGCAAGGTATTGCCGGTTACGCCAATCAAGTCCTGTGATTTTACCGTCTCATTTACGCCGGGAGTAATTGTGCCCATATTCCCATAATCTACGGAAATGCCGTATTTATCTGTTAGAACTATGTAGTTGGAACCCACATCCGAAACCGTGCCGTCGAAACCGGCGTAGACATCAGATCCCTGGGATACGCTGACGCTAACCCCGTCACTGAATGAAACTTGGCCGTTATTGTCGTAATAACCATATGTCTCCGTTACATTGGGAAGCCAGTTATAGCGTAATGGGTTGGCCGCGTACTGCCTGTTGCCTTTCCCCGTCATAAGTAACCCATAGGTCTCTTTCTGTGTGTCGTTCATCATTTCTGATATAACGTCCGTAAATGAACGGGCGGATAAAGTAACTGTCATCACATGCCAGTCATAGCTTTCTTCGCCCGTATATGAGTAATCCTCGTCATGCTCCTCACCGGTTTCCGGATCCGTTACGGTTCTGGTACCTGTTTTTTCAACCGTTCGTGTCCTTGTTTCCACTGATGGCACAAAACTAAGGCTGTACTGCTGATCGAAAAGAGCCCGCAGGTTCGATTCAATCTGAGGATACTTGAAGTCTTGATACATAACGGTTAAATAGGCCAGCAATTCAAAGGGGTTATGCCCAATATCGCCGGTGCTGTACCGGTATTCGTCGTAGCCAGGGTAATCTGCCTGGGTGTTTTCTATTTTGACTTGCGTCTCCGCTTCCCATTTTGAATAGTTTAGCTCGGCGTTATTGATATCTTCGTCTTCCGCGAGATAGGTTGTGGAGAGTATAGAGGCGATTCCGCTGCCGCCTAAGTCGGAACAGGAAGAAAACATACCGAATGCAAGCATCAGAAGAATGATAATCAGAATAAGTATGCCAAATACGACCGGATGTGCGCTGGCCGCCTTTGCGACATTTCCGACAGCCGAAGCTGTGGCTTTTCCTGTTTTGGCGGCGGCCGCGGTCGTTTTTTTTGCTTCGGAGGCTTTACGCGCCGATGCGGCGTATTTCTTCTTTATCCGTTTTTTCTGGATCACTTTATTGGCGTTCGGATCTTTTACCGCTTTCAGAAGGTTATCCTCGCCCTTCCTGCGAGTATAATGATTCCATTTTATTGGGTTCGCCTCTGGTGGAAGATCCTTTTTTCCGGGCGCTTTTGCAGCTTGCTTAATGGTTTTTTCACCGGCTGATTCAGCCGCGTGGGCCGCTTGCAGCCCAAGATTATCATCTTCGTTTTTGCTTATTTCATGGTGGATGACGGAAAGAAGAGCGCCAGATACAACTTTCTCAGGCTGTATAATCTTTTGAGGTGGCGGCGGCATAATTGCAGGCGGCTGCGGGCTCGTTGACGCAATGTTTGCGATGCTGATATTTTTTACGGGTATCACGGGCGGCGTATAGGATAGCGCGGAAGGCAGTTTCTCCGTATTCAACGGCTTCGCAGCCGGCAGCAGGCTTAACGTTTCACTGGCGGGTTTGTCCGGAGGCATTTTAGGGCTGTCCGGCACATCTGTCATTTTTAAGTTTTTACCGCGCTCCATAAGACGTTCGCGCGTAATCTTATGCGGCGTTCCGAACAGGCTATCGTTTGATTTCATAAGCATTTGTTGTGCTCATCCTTTCTTACGGAAACGATGATGGGTACACTCTTCATTATCACTCATTCTCTTGCTTTTTCTTCAATCATAATCTCATTGGGACGCGAACTCATTAATGAATACAGCTCTCCAGGCCCCATTCTGTCGGTAAATGGGATAATGGTGCCGCCAAAACACAAAAGCCCCTCCCCGATGCTGGAATGGGCTAAATAGGAAAGCTGATGAGGCGAGATACCCAATTGTTTGGCTAATATTTGCCTGTCACCCGGCCCTTGGCTGAACAAGTATATAAAGTCAGAGTTTTCGAAAATATTTTCGACTTCTTGACTAGCCAGCAAATCCCCGATGTTTTGTGTCAGGCCGCTCGGAATCCCGCCCCATTTTCTGAAACGTTTCCAGATCTCAACGGTATAGGCGGCAGTTTGTTCGTCACGAAGCAGCAAATGGAGCTCGTCCATATAAAACCAAGTGGTTTTACGCCGCGAACGATTCATGGAGACTCTGTTCCAAACCGCGTCCTGCAAAATAAGCATCCCAAGCTTTTTTAATGAGTTACCCAATTCTTTCGTTTCAAAACACACAAGGCGGTTGTGGATATCGACGTTTGTACGGTGGTTGAATAAACTATGAGAGCCGGTTACATACAGTTCAAGCGCCGTCGCCACGTTCTGCGCCTCCAGTTCAGGCTGTTTTTGCAACATCCAGAATAAATCTTCAAGAAGCGGCATCCGCTCCGGTATTGGGTTAGCCAAGTAATCCGTATATATACGCCTCACGCAGCGGTCAATGACGGTCTTCTCAACCGGCAGCAGCCCTGATTTGCGCTTAACGGCTTCCTCGCAGAATGATAGGATAAAGTCGCTTTTAAGGCTAATGGGGTCGTCGTCGGAATAATTTGGGTTTATATCCATGGGG
>Ga0209629_10000082_pt1 | contig 41951 bp, 24 predicted proteins | sample TergutCu122P5_FD_187286 | JGI IMG/M metagenome (GOLD analysis project Ga0209629, IMG submission 187286) | Cubitermes ugandensis P5 segment gut microbial communities from Kakamega Forest, Kenya - Cu122 P5 (SPAdes) (version 2) | ecosystem: Host-associated > Arthropoda: Insects > Digestive system...
TATGAAAGGTCGTACGATGTATGTGATTCCTTTCAGCATGGGTCCTTTGGGTTCGAACATCGCTCATATCGGCGTAGAAATCACCGACTCGCCTTACGTAGTTGTAAACATGCGCATCATGACCCGCATGGGACAAAAAGTTCTTGACGTTCTGGGCGATAACGGTTATTTTGTACCTTGCGTTCATTCGGTCGGCGCTCCCTTGGCTCCCGGACAGAAAGACGTCAAATGGCCCTGCGCTCCCATCGAAAAGAAATTTATTACTCACTTCCCCGAAACTTATGAAATATGGTCGTACGGTTCGGGTTACGGAGGAAACGCCTTGCTGGGTAAAAAATGCCTCGCTTTGCGTATTGCTTCAACAATGGCAAGAGATCAGGGCTGGCTCGCCGAACACATGTTGATTCTTGGAATCACCAATCCTAAAGGTGAAAAGAAATATATCACCGCCGCATTCCCGAGCGCTTGCGGAAAGACCAATCTGGCAATGCTTGTTCCCACGCTTCCGGGATGGAAGGTAGAATGTGTAGGCGACGACATCGCTTGGATGAAGTTTGGCGCCGACGGACATTTATATGCCATTAATCCCGAATACGGTTTCTTCGGCGTAGCTCCATTCACTTCGATGGAAACAAATCCCAATGCGATGTTAAGTTGCCGTGCAAATACTATCTTTACCAATGTCGGTTTAACTCCCGACGGCGATGTTTGGTGGGAAGGTATCGGCACGGAATGCCCTGCCGGAACCATCAACTGGAAGGGCAAAGTGCATGATCCCGCATCCGGCGAACCTTGCGCTCATCCGAATGCACGTTTTACGGCTCCTGCATCGCAATGTCCGGTCATCGACAAGCAATGGGAAAATCCTGCGGGCGTTCCCGTTTCGGCATTCCTGTTCGGCGGTCGTCGACCAAATACTGTTCCGCTTGTTCACGAATCCCGAAACTGGAATCACGGGGTATTCATGGGTTCCATTGTCGGTTCGGAAGTTACAGCAGCAGCTATCGGCTTGAAAGCCGGCGTTCGCCGCGACCCGTTCGCTATGCTTCCGTTCTGCGGTTACAATATGGGCGACTATTTCGGACACTGGATAAAAACAGGAAAACATGCCGGCGCCAAATTGCCTAAGATTTTCTATGTAAACTGGTTCCGCAAAGACGAAAACGGTAAATTCCTCTGGCCCGGTTACGGTGAAAACAGCCGCGTATTGGCGTATATTTTCGACCGTTGCGACGACAAAGGCGAAACCGTTGACACCGCCATCGGCAAAGTTCCCGCCCTAAAATCAATCGATATCACAGGATTGGCAGGTATGGACGAAGCCAAGATGAAGAAAGCGCTCGAAGTGGACAACGAGGACTGGAAAGCCGAAGTCGCTTTGATTGACGAGCATTATGCCCGCTTCGGCAGCCACCTTCCGAAAGAATTGACTGTTGAACTCGACGGACTCAAAAAGCGTCTCGGAATGTAATTTCCCTGATGCTAACCATTCAAAAGAGAGGCTGCCTATTCCTGAGCAGCCTCTTCCTGTCTTTCACACATTTTAAAATTTTCGAGGAGCCCCATTGACAATCAGGGGGTTGCGAGATAAAAATACGATAGGGGGTGTCCCATTGCGAAAGACAGGACTTGTGCAGAACTACTTGGCTTGGAATATCTTTTAAATCGAATTAATCAAAGTTGTTCAAATCCTCATCCGTAAGAAATTTGCCGTCTTGAATCACGATCGTATGCGTGAAAGTAACCGACTGTTTGGGCTTCAATTTCAAGGTAAAAAGAGGAGCGTTTTTATCAAACACCTGACTACCCATATTGTTGGTTGCAAAAAGTCCGTAGCCTCGCGCATGTGAGTGAGCCGGATAGCCCGGATTCTTCTTGTCGTCGATAATAGCTATCGAGATTTCTTCGCCGTTTTTCTTAGCAGACAGACATACCCACAGTGTCGGTTTACCCCACACGCCGCTTTCTTTCTGAAGTCCTTCGCTGTTGCGGTAAACTCCGTTCACGCCTTCGTTGTTCATTACAGGCACTACGGTAGGATTACCCTTGGCGTCGAGAAAAACTTCAGGCTTATTAGAAGGTTCTTCAAACGCCCGGTCAACGCGAAGCCCTATCAGCCCTTCCTTGTTATCGTTAAAAGTTACCGGAACCTGTGCAGTAAGTACTATCGTATGACGAATAACCCTGCGATTGCCTTCGCCGCTGAACACATAAGTCGTTTTATCTTTCAGAAGAACGTTACCTTTTGAATCGACCCAATCGGATGCCGTTACGAGAATACCTTCCTTTTTCCCGCTCTTGGCTTTGATGATCTGCCGGTGTTTTATGGAACCGTACTTGGATTTTTGGTTGGCAGGAATTGCATAGGAATTGTTCCAGAAATCAAGACCGTTTACATCGCCGAAATCGAACCAAAGTCCCACCTGATGAGGATGGTCCACCCGTTCATTGGGTCGCGGATCGCGTGGAAACCCTCGCGTAATGACGATGCCTGTAGAAGTATAAATGGGGTAAAGCGTTGGTTTCTCAAGATCGTCGGGATAAATATAGGATGTAAAAAGATGTCCGTCATACAAAATATCAACTTTTTTACCGGCAAGGTCAGGACGCATCGTTATCTTGTTTTGTGCATTAATGTTAATGGAAATTACAGTAGCAATTGCCATGATGATTGATTTGATAATTATTGTTTTCACTTGATTTATATTTTTTCGGGTAATAAATAGGGTGAACGGTATTGTCTTGTCAGCATATTATTGGCGTCTTCATCGCCGGTAAAGCGTTCGGCGACAGGGTCGAAAGTAAGTTGTCGTCCAAGCCGGTAGGAGATATTGCCAAGATGCGCAAGCGCAGAGGCGAGGTGTCCTGTTTCGACGGGACCATTTTGTATGCTCATATCCCGCTTGCGAATAGCTTCAATCCAATTCTTAAAGTGCAGCGTGAGTTCATCGGGCGAAGTTCTCGACGGACCTTTCTCGCGCTTTTCTCCCAGATAGGTTTCATAAGTATCATATCCCTTAACAACCATATACCCTTTGTCGCCGTAAAAAATATTCCCTACTCCCGCTCCATCTTCGAGGTTGGTACACCAATTTCGTACTTCAAACTGAATGATTTTCTTTTCTTTCGGATAGTGATAAATGGATGTTTGTATTTCAGGAACTTCCTTACAATCGTCCCAGAGGAATTTGCCTCCCATGGAAGTTATCCGTTCGGGTAAACCGACATCTAATCCCCACATGCACAAGTCCGTTTCGTGTATGCCCTGATTACCTACATCGCCGTTGCCGTAATTCCAATGCCAGTGCCAATTGTAATGCACGAGATTTTTCGTAAATGGTACCATCGGAGCAGGTCCACACCAGAGGTCGTAGTCAAGTCCGTCGGGTATTTTGGAAATGCCCTTGTTGCCGATGTCGGGTCGCCAGCGATAAACAAGTCCCCGAGACATATACACCCGTCCAATAACACCGTTACGAAGCAACTGAATCGCTTCGCGTATGGCTTCGGAACTGCGCAGTTGAACTCCGTGCTGTACGATGCGATTGTACTTGTAGGCAGCCTCGATAAGTTTGCGTCCTTCAAAAATATTGTGTGTTGCAGGTTTTTCCACATATACGTCTTTCCCTGCCTGGCAAGCCCAAATCGCTTGCAAGGTATGCCAATGATTGGGCGTAGCGAGCGTAACGGCGTCAATATCCTTACGTTCATACAGTTTACGGAAATCCTGTTGAATCTCTACCTTCTGATTGTACTTCGTTTCAAACTCGCTTGCACGCTTTTTCAACACATTCATGTCGGGGTCGCACAAGGCTACTAAGGATACTTCAGGAATTTTCATCAGCGTTTTAATATGATCTTGTCCACGCCCGTTTACTCCCAATACGGCTACCCTTACCCGGTCGTTTGCCCCGGAAGCTTTTGCCGGAACAACTTCCGGTTTACTAAGTTCACTTACAGCTCCCAATGCTGTGGGAACCACTAAAGTTGCCGCTGCTCCCGACAGAGTAGCAGCTAAAAATTGTCTTCTTGACGTTGATTTCATATTTTCTTCTCCACTGTATTAAATTTGACCGCAAAGATAGCATAAAATCACCAATTATACACAAACGCATAAAAATTATAGCCAGTATCATTAACCTTAATTAATTAAATAATCACTTGCACTCCTCAGTTGCGAATAGCAAACGCCACCGTTTATTGCAAAATACAAAAGAGGCTTTTTACAGCCTCTTCTTACTCTTCTTTTAGCGTGTTACCTTTTTCTTCCTAAATCTACCTGAAGGTTGTAATGCCCGACTTTTAACATTTCAAAGTGATTGCTCATTCGTTTGACATAAAGATAAACTTTCCTAAAACATTTTCTTTTTTTCATTTTCAGAGTGCGTTAAGTTGTATATTATTTTTACACTGCAAAAATATAGTAAATTCTTTTATATTCACAGTCAATTTTAATTTTTTATTTTCACATTCTTTTATCAGAAAAAGAAAACATTGGCAAAAAATGAGGAAGCTCAAATAAGAAAAAGAACTTAAGGAAAAAATTGAAATATGCTTCTAAACCTAATCGGAATGTGACCGTGCATCAAGAGCTAAACGAATCTAAAGTTTATTCATATAATTTTTAGGAGCGACTTTATAATAGTTCTTAAATATTTTGCTGAAATATTTTGGATTATCAAAACCTACTTTAGATGCTACCTCTGTGATTGTATATTGACCGGAAATAAGCATGTTAGCTGCATTTTTCAACCGTATAACACGAATAAACTCATTGGCGGAATGTCCGGTCAATCGTGTAGTCCAGTTATACAGTAAGGTACGGCTTAAAGCAAGTTCTCGGCATACCATGGATAGGTTCAAATTCGGATTATCTAAATTTTGTTCAATCAATTTGATAAAGTTATTCATAAATTCCTGGTCACGCTCATTATCCACTGCCAATAGATTATTCTTTTTCATATCTGTTAAAGTTTTGTTTTGCCACCCCTGCTGGAGCGACAATAAATTAGCGATTTGCATGGAAATAATTTCAGATTCAAACGGTTTACTGATAAAATCGGTGGCGCCGGATGCAAATATCTTCTTCAATACTTTTTTATAAGTATGGTTTGTAATCAATAAAACAGGTATATGGGCGGTATTGGAATTTTTCTTAATCTTTTTGCAAAGCGAAAATCCATCCATATCTGTGAGCTGAAAATCAATCAATATCAGTTGGGGTTGGATGCGAGTAGCCGAATTGAGAGCTTCGGATCCGGTGTTGTAAATATCTACACAATAATCAGGAGAAAGTAAATCAATGAAATAAGACGCTACTCCCGTATCCGAAACAACTACAAATAGACGGGTATCTGTTTTTTCTCCCCTGCGTGCGTTACTGAGAAAAAATTCCATTTTTTCACGAGTTTGTTTCTTCTTCATTTGTTTTGAATAATAATCTATTAAGTAAAAAATAAGAAGAAATGCCGCCATCAGGTATGTTATCCATGCCCAAACCGTATTCCACCAAGGCTGTCGAACGATGATTTCAATATGTCGCTCTTCAAGCAGTTGCTTCTCGGAATAAGCTCTTACCATAAAAGTGTAATGCCCTGGTTGAATTTTGGAATAAGAGACAAACTGATTAGTGGAAGAATGACTCCAATCAAGATCATAACCTTTAAGAAAGTGTGAATATTGCGTTTTGTCCGACAAATAGTAATTCGGAAGCGAAAAGTGAAATGAAAAATAGTTTTTATTATACGAAAGAACTATTTTTGAAGTTTTATTTACCGGATTTTTGAGCGGAGAATCATTTTCTCCGGAAGTTACCAAATCTCCAAAGAGATAAAAGCCGGTAAAAATGAGGCGGTAATAATTTTGTTGCTTTATCTTTTGAATTTCAGAAGGATAAAATGCAACAGCGCCATCAGCGGAACCAAAAATCATTTCATTGCTTCTGCACCGTATCGATGCATTGGGAATAAACAGATTGGATATTAAACCGTCCTGTTTATCAAAATTAGTGATCTTTCCGTCTTGAGGGTTCATCCGGTTAAGCCCCATTTCTGTACTTATCCATAAATAGCCGCTTTCATCTTTTTGTATGGCATAAACATGATCCGACGATAGCTCGTTATCTCTTTTAGTGAAGCAACTTAACGAATCCGCTTTCATATCATAATGATATAAACCATTGTTCATTGTGCCTATCCAGTAGCTATTGCCGTCGTCTCTCCTGATATCGCTGATGGGCATGAGTAATCGGGTCGATTGTTTTTCTCCTGTATTTTTATTCATCAGGTATAATCCTGTGTTTAGTCCTAAGAGAATCACCGAATCATTATAATTACAAAAACATCTCAACGATTCTTCATTATATAGCTGCGATTGATTGGTATGGGGATTATAGCAACTTATTTTCCCATAAATTCCGCCAATCCATAAATTACCGGTGTATTTATCTTCATAAATTGAATAAACATAATCGGTTCCAATAACAGGTTTCGCATCGGTAGTATGGAATCGTTTAACAGTTCCTGTATGCTTATCAATAAATGCCATTCCGAAAGCATATCCTCCCGCCCAAATCCTGCCATCGGCGCTTTCGCAGAGTGTTAAAATAACGTTTTTATCCGATGCAACTTCGTTATTGAAAAAATGTTGCCACCGACCGGCGCTTCGGTTTAATCTGCTTAATCCGTTGTTTGTTCCGAACCACAAATCGCCGTCTTTATCTTCAATGACTGCATTAATGTAATTGGAAGTTATTGAATTGATGTTTTGTTTTTCATGAACAATACTCCTAAAATTCAAATTCGAACAGTCTGAGTAAGAGATTCCCCGATGATAGGTTGCCACCCACATGATTTTTTGTTTGTCAATAAATAAATCCCAAACGCTATTACTCCCGATGCTTTGAGGTTGATCTTCCGCCCATACCAGCGTTTGTTCGGCTTCAAAGGTCTGGCGGTTGATCAAAAAAACGCCTTCTCCGTCAATGCCAACGGCTAATTGCGTTTCATTATAAGGGAGAATAGCTCTGACCGGTTTGTTTATTTTTTGTTGGACAGACAGCAATTTTCCTTTGTCATCGTCTTGTAATACAAATATCCCTTTCGAAAAAGTACCAATCCAAAACTGTTTATATTCGGCGTCATAATAAATGCGATTGATTGTATATCCTGCTAATAAGTGATTAACAATTATAGCGTTATTATTAAAATACCGTATGATCTGTAGCCCGTTCTTCGTGGCGAAATAATAAAATTCCCCTTCCTTATCAATATAATATACCTCTGTCTCGTCTAAAATCTTACAAGTAGAGGCAATCTTCCGGGCAAGGTCTAACTTTAATACGCCTTTCCGCGTTGCTAACAAGAGAGTATTCTTATCTTCAAAAAAAAGACTGTTCAATATAACATTACCCGATTGATAAAAATCGCGGATGGAATAAACAAAAACAAAAGCATCGAAATGCTCGTCGTAACGGTAAATATATCCCGATTGCGTAAAAGCCCATACAAGGCTATCGGGAGAAAGGCAAACAAATTTTGCGTCGATATCGCCGGTTGTTTGCCGGTCGGGAGAAAGGAGTTCATAATGAATGATTTCGTGTCCATCATACCGGTCGATAGACAATTTAGTCGCAATCCATATAAGTCCGTTTTTGTCCTGACAAACGGCATAACACCTCCGGCTGCTTAATCCCTGATCTTCGGTCAGCCGGTTAAACCTTTGCGGAAAGGCAAAAACACAAATACAGAACATGAACAAAATTGAAATACAGCGCTTTATGTATTTTTCAATTAGACGCATACCATCATTATTATGTACAAATATACAAAAAATGATTATTTGTGTACCTTTTATGATGATTATTACCCCCTTCGTTAATAAAAAACCCTGTACTTTTAGGGGTTTTTATAGAACATTCGTTATTATTAATTTTTAAAGTACAAAATTATGAGACATTTTTACATTATTTTATCAATGTGTTTTTTTGCTTTAGTAGCAAACGCACAGAAGTTACAGGATTTTGAGAATATAACAAATCCTAGGGGGGAATTTTTCGTGGATAATGCAAATTTTGCGCCGGTGAGCTTAGCCGACAATCCGCTAAAGTATGGGATCAATACCAGCAATAAAGTGGCAGCTGTGCAGGTGTTTACCACTGCTGCTAATTCCGGCATTATAAAGATTAGTTTTGCAACTGATCAGCCCATTCTGCAATATCCTAAGAATCCCACGGGCGCAGATGCACTATATTATGATGTGCTTCGGTTCAAATATTACAGCGCGGGAAAATTGAACAAAACTATTGAATTTGAGCCTAATGGAACTGCTACATCGCCCAAAACGCTTGTGGCGCCGGGTAGTTATTATAATGAAGAATGGGCTTATGTTATCATCCCGCTGATAAATAAGACCTACAATAATTTTCAAATAAGGGTAAACCGGAATGCCGATGGAAGCGGATCTGCTACCGGAACAGCAGCAGGCGATCTTGTGTATGTTGACGATTTTGAAATGTACAATTCTGTTGATGGACCTATTACTGCTATTAAATTACCCAAAATTGAAACTGATTTTTCCTGCGTCAATTTGTCGGGTAAGAATTTCTGTCTTAAAGCGTCATTAGACAAAAAATCAGAGGTTCGCGTGGATTTAATATCTATCGACGGACGTTCGCAAACTATCTCTACCCAACAGGCAGTTGGAAATATAGAAGTGCCTTTCTCTGTTAATCAACAAGGAATTTACTGCGTGCGTATGACCATCGATAACACTTATTCAAAAACTATAAAAATTCTTGCAAAATAACAACTGATACTTATGCAGTATTCCAAAAAAATTCTGATAGCGCTTTTTTGTATTCATTTAAGTGTATTTGCGTCTTGCGAGCAAAAGAATACGCCGTCACCCGTTGAGCCGGATACCGTTTCATTAAAAGAAGCATCGCCTTTTCCGTTTGGCGCTGCCCTGAGTATTTCAAAAATGAAAAATTTGGAAATATACCGGACTACGGTTACAACCGAATTCAGCAGTCTGACTCCCGAAAATGCTATGAAGATGGCTAATCTTGCTCCATCAAAAAAAGATCAATACACATGGGATGATGCTGATTATTTAGTCGATTTTGCTCAAAAAAACAATATCCGCATACATGGACATTGTTTTGTCTGGCACAACAGCCTTCCTTCTTGGGTCAACAATTTTGTTGGAACAAAAGAAGATTGGAAAGCCATGCTCAAAGATTATATTACTACCGTAGTAAGTCGTTACAAAGGAAAAGTGGCTTCGTGGGATGTCGTGAACGAAGCGCTACTGGATGATGGAACGCCCCGTCAAACGATCTGGCTGACAAAAATCGGCTGGGAATATATCGAGCTTGCTTTCCGCACCGCCCATGAAGCCGATCCCAACGCGGTTTTATTCTACAACGATTACGGGCAGGAATATAGTAAGGTGAAATTGGCAGCAATAAATGATACCGTAAAGAACCTGATAAGCCGTGGAGTTCCAATCCACGGCATCGGGTTGCAAATGCACACGAATATCAATCAATCAGTCGATAATATTGTAAATGCTATCAATCAGACAGCGGCGACCGGATTGAAAATTCATATTTCGGAATTGGATTTTGCGCTAAACAGCAGTAAAAATCCCAATTACACTGTGAATGATACGGATCTTGCTACGCAAAAAAGCCGTTACCGTTCCATCGTGGCGGCAATGTGTTCTATTCCTGCTTCACAAAGGTGGGGAATTACAACATGGGGAGTAGGCGACGATGACTCTTGGTTAAAAACTAATCCTGATTTTCCTTTGCTCTTTGATAGCAATTATAAGCAAAAGAGTTGCTATTACGGAGTACAGGAAGCATTTTCAATATTGAAAAATTAATGCTAAAGTCTTATGATAATACGTTATTTTATGAAAAAATCTTATAGGATAAAGATAAGATTTTGTTTGGTTGTAATGACTTTCCTGATAGCCGCAACAGGGCTGTATGCGCAGTCTTCGCCAAAAGTTCTGACAGGAACAGTCGTTGATAAAAGCGGTGCGATTTTACCGGGAGTCAGCGTAGTTAAGAAAGGTACCTCTATTGGGATAACAACCGATGAAAACGGACAATTTTCTTTGTCTGCAAGCGCATCTCAAGAAACGCTTACTTTTTCTTATCTTGGTTATACGACTATTGAAAAGGTTGTTACGGCAAACGTGCCTGTTCGAATTGAGATGCAGGAAAATACCTCCTCTCTCAACGAAGTGGTAGTTGTGGGATACGGCGTTCAGAAAAAGGCATCCGTTACGGCTTCGCTTACTTCAATCAAGAGCGACGATCTGTTACGAACGCCTGTTTCCAATATAAGCAGCGCCTTGGCCGGAAGAAGTACGGGACTTTTTTCCGTACAGCGTTCGGGAGAGCCAGGTAAAGATAATGCCGACATTTACATTCGCGGGATTGCCACTTTTGCCGGAGGAAACTCAACTAAACCTTTAATTCTGGTCGATGGAATAGAAAGGGATATGAACAGTCTTGATCCGAATGAGATAGAATCGATTAATATTCTGAAAGATGCTTCGGCGACAGCGATATTCGGTGTGAGGGGCGCTAATGGAGTGATTATTATTACAACAAAAACCGGTACTGAAGGCAGACCTATAGTCAATGTTACTGCAAATTATGCGATTCAGAACCCCATCCGTTTACCGGAATTGCTGGATGCATACGATTGGGCTTACTGGCGTAACGTGGCGAATAAAAACGATTTTCCAAGTTCAGCCGTTCCCTTTTCGGACAAGGACCTGGAGTATTACAAAAACGGACAAGATCCTGTTTTTCACCCCAATAACAATTGGTTCGATCTGATGCTGAAAAAATACGTTCCCCAGCAGCAATATAACTTTAATGTTTCCGGCGGAACTAAGACAGCCAAATACTATGTATCTTTAGGTATGCTAAATCAGGAGGGAGCATTTAAAGAAGGCGGATATTTTCATGATTTCTCAGCCAATTCGATATATAAAAGGTATAATATAAGAGCCAATACCGATTTTCAATGGTCAAAAATATTTTCAACTTCCGTTAAGTTAGGTACGCAAATTATCGATTCCAATTATGCGGGGGTAGATGCAACCAGTATCATGAATCAAGTTTTTGTCAATAATCCGATTTCTTCGCCTGTGATTGTTGACAATAAGCTGATTTGGAATGTCGCCGGTTTAGGTGCATGGCAAAACGGAAATCCTCCCTTATTTCAGCTCCTTGATAATGGATACAGCACGAATTTCTCCAGCAGAATGAATGTGGATATTTCCGGACTGCTAAAATTAGATTTTATTACCAAAGGGCTTTCGCTGAGAGGAAAGGCAGCATACGACAACTATTATAATCAACAAGTTAAGCGGCGGCGCGCAACGGAATTGTATGACATTAAACAACCAAACCCTGCTAATCCGACAGAATATGCTTTAGTTATTTCGCAATACCCCGGCATACTGTCGGTACAGAGCGAAGTATTTACGAAAAACAGAAAAATTTATGGAGAAGGCGCTTTGGAATATAACAACAGTTTCGGGAAGCATACGCTGACCGGTTTATTGTTGGGAACGATGGAACGGTATTACAGTGGAAGTAATGAATTGCCTTATAATTATATGGGATTGGTTGGACGTGTTACCTATAATTTTGCCAACCGATACCTTGCCGAATTTAATGTGGGATATAACGGATCCGAAAATTTTGCACCCAAGCGTCAGTTTGGGTTATTTCCTTCTTTTTCTTTAGGCTATAATATTACTGAGGAGAAATTTTTTCCGCAAAACGATTGGTTGAGCTTTTTAAAACTCCGCGGGTCCGTAGGGCTTGTTGGTAACGATAAAATTCAAGGATCACGTTTCTTGTTTACTCCAAGCACTTTCACCAATACGACTGCTATTTATTATTTTGGAACAAGTAATACTGCCGTAAACGGGTACAAAGAAAGTGTACTTGGTAATCCGGATGTTACCTGGGAAACGGCTCTGAAAAAGAATGTCGGTTTTGATATGCAATTATTCAAAAACAGCTTTCGCATTGTTTTTGATTTATTCAGAGAAGACAGAAAAGATATTTTATGGAAGTTGAACGTTCCTGTAACTTTTGGTTCGGCTTCATTAGTTGCTCCTTATAATATTGGGCAAGCCGAAAATAAAGGTTATGAAGTCGAACTCGGATATAATGGTAAAGTTAAAGATTTAACTTACTATATCAATGCCAATTATTCTTTTGCGCGTAACAAAATTATCTATATGGATGAAGTTCCGCAACCTTACAGTAATCTCGTGCATACAGGACAACGGATAAATCAGCCTTTTGGATTGATATGCGAAGGCTTTTATAATTACCAGACGGAAATCGACGATCCCCAACGTCCGGTTTCAGCTTGGGAAGGAGCAGGGCTCCGCCCAGGTGACCTGATATATAAAGATGTCAATGGGGATGGAAAAATTGACGATAACGACAATAGCCCTATTGGATATTCCAACATTCCTGAAATTATTTATGGCATTTCGGGCGGTTTAAAATGGAAAGGGTTAGATTTTTCGATATTATTTCAAGGCGCCGATCATGTCTCGACTTATATTTCAGGAACTGGAGCTACTCCTTTCAGGAGTGGTAACGGAACAGCGTTTTCCAATGTAGTCGAAAGCTGGAGCATCGAGCGTTACGAAAACGGTTTACCGATCACCTTGCCTCGATTGTCTGCTGCGCCTAATGACGCTGCGCACAACTACCGGACTTCTTCTTTCTGGCAACAGGATGCGCGTTACATGCGTTTGAAAAATATGGAAATCGGGTATAATGTAGCTTCTGTCCCTTTAGTAAAAAAATTAGGACTAAAATCTGTTCGCGTGTTTTTGAGCGGACAAAATTTACTCACTTGGACGCCTATGCGCTGGTTCGATCCTGAAATCGCCGCCAATACCAATGGAGGAGTTTATCCTATGACGCGAATTATGAGTATTGGAATAAATATTCAATATTAAAAATACGAATGTATGAAAACAAAAATATTTTTAGGGTTATTTCTTTTGGTTAACATTTTAACCTTCGGGGGATGTTCCAATTTTCTGGAACAGCCGTCAGGATCGCTGACTACCGTTGACTCTGTTTTTAATAATCCGGATAATGCCATGCAGGCATTGTTTCAGGTATATGGTACCTGCGTAACCAATGGCTTCCCTACCGGCTCAGACGGAAACGATTTGACAGATGCCGGTTGTGGTAATGGATTGGTAATGTGTATTTGCGACGAAGGCGACCAAAAAAATACATGGGCATGGACATATAAATACAAAGCCGGTACGTGGGGACCGTCTAATCAAAATGAATTTGATTACGGAGCCAAAGTACAGGGAATGCGGAATGCCTGTATTTTTATTGAAAATGCAGAGCGCGTACCTTTTGTTTCTACTGGAAAATATGTATGGAACGACGAACTGAAAAATCAAACCATTGCGGAAGCCAAATACCTGTTGGCAACCATGCATTACGAATCGATGATACGTTTTGGTGGAATACCCATTATTAATTCCGTACCGCATGTAGAAATTGTAACCGTTAACGGGGTTCCCAAAGCGGAAGTAGTTCCTTCGGGTTACAGGCAATCACTGGCAACCACCTATAAATTTATTATACAGTGTTGCGATGAGGCTATTCCTTCTTTGCCGAACAGTTATCCTGCGGGTGATCTGGGACGGGCAAATAAAGGCGCAGCTTTGGCATTAAAAGCCAAAACATTGTTGTGGATAGCCAGTCCGGCATACAATACCGCTACTCCAAAAGTATCCTACGGCGATGCTCGCGATTCGTTGCTATGTCTTGGATCCACAGACAACACGCTTTGGCAGCAAGCGGCTGATGCAAGTAAGGCAGTACTCGACTGGGCGGCTGCAAACGGCTATAGCCTGCTCGACGATGCGGGTCTGGGAAAATCGGATAGTTATAATTATGCTACCGGACAAGCTTTAGATAGCCGGAACAAAGAAATCATTCTTATTGATCATTCCCATGCGGCTTACAAAGACGGAGCTAATTTTAACTCGCAATTAAATCCGATTTATTGGACGTATGCAGGACAAACGCACAGTATCCCGATGAATTTTATCCGTTTTTTCAGGGATAAAGACGGTAACGATTTGATTATCCCTGAAACGGGAAGTTATATCGACTTGAAAAATATACTCCGGAATGCCGAACCTCGTTTTCACGCCATCGCTTGGGCGCCTGGTTTCCAATTTACTAAAATAACGGCTTTGGATGCAAACGGCGGAAGGGATACGGCTAAAATCATGTTTCAGCAGGCAAAGGGTTCAACTTTCATTCAATCGGGACCAGGCAAATTTGCCGGTGAAGCCCGCGGCTTTTACCTGAAGAAATTTATCAACTTTGGAGGAGCTACAGCTAACGTTTATTGGCCAATATATCGCTTAGCCGAATTTTATCTCAATTATGCAGAAGCGTTAAATGAAATTAATCCCAACAATAGCGAAATTGTTACGGCATTAAATGCCATCCGCATCAGAGGAGGGCTGCCCGAATTAAAACCGGGAAATGTCACTTACAACGACTGTTTTGGTAACAAGGAAAAAATGAGATCGTATATTCAGCGTGAAAGAGCAATAGAACTTTTCGCCGAAGAGCATCGTGTTTTTGACTTGCGCCGTTGGGGAATCGCCGAAAATTATATGAAAGGTGATTTTACCGCCCTGTATCTGTATCAAAACGGAACCGGTACCTATCAGGCTCCTCAAGCGAGTTGGACTGTACAGCAAAGAGTCGCTAACGACAATTATCTTTCGTTTTACAAGCAAGTTTTTGAAACGCGTATCTGGGAACCGAAAATGTATTATTATCCTTTCTCTCAAACGGAAGTGAATAAAGGATTTTTGGTACAAAATCCTCAATGGTAATAATATGAAAATACTATTAAAATAGACTAAGTATGAAGCAATCTAAAATAAAACTGAGTATTATCCTGTATTTCATAGCATCTGGAATTGCTCTTCCTCAATCAAAAATACAGGAATTATCCGACTCTGTGAAAACGGAAGTTAGAGTTTTCGGTTCCAATATCCTCAAAGAAAATTCTACGGCATCGGTTTCCTCTGTGTCAGGAAATACTATACGTAGTATCAATACGCCTACTACCGGAAATTTACTTCCCGGACAGTTGACGGGATTGAATGTATCTCAAACCGGAAGCGCGCCCGGATATCAGGATTGGCCATGGCTGCTGATTCGCGGGAAAGCCTCTTTTCTTGGCAACGACGGAAATGACATCAAAGTCGTGGTGGATGGTTTTGAAACCAAATGGAGCAATATCGTTCCCGATGAAATTGAAAGCGTGTCTGTGTTGAAAGATGCTGCCGCATTAGCTTTGTATGGGATTGACGCTGCGAATGGAGTACTTTACATACAGACTAAAAGAGGAATAAAAAGAGATAAAAACCAAATAATTTTTAACTCGCGATTTTCATTTCAACAACCTACCCGGTTGCCCGCTTATGTTAATAACGGAACTTATGCAACACTCTATAATGAAGCATTAAAGAGCGATGGGAAAGATCTATCCACAGGTCCTTTCGGGAACGAATATGTTGTCAAGCATTATAACGACGGATCCTATCCTTATATATACGCAGATGTCGATTGGGTAAATGAAATCACAAAAAAACAAGCATTTGCACAGGATTATAGCTTGTCGGTTAACGGCGGGAACGATGTCGCTTCTTATAATGTTGTGCTTGGCTATATAAATACTCAAGGTATTTACAAAGGAACGGATCCTAAAAGAAATATCAATTCCAATTGGGATTTACGCCGATATACCATTCGTACTAATTTGGATGTGAAAATCTCTAAATTTCTTCGTTCTGAAATATCCTTGCGTGCAACGGTTGACGACAAACAATATCCCAACATGGATGAAGCTACGCTCTGGAAAAACATAGGTTTGTTCATTCCTTATGCTGTCACAACAGAATCAGGCGATTGGGGCGGATCGCAAAATTATGTCGAAAATCCGGCTGCTTCTATCCGAGCCAAAGGATATAAATCGGACGACGACCGCATCATCGACGCCAATGTAAAGCTTATTGGCGATTTAGGCGCGCTTGTCAAAGGATTGGAAGCATTCGGGCAGGTGGTTTTCAGTAATGATTACCTGGCTTCCTACAATAAAACAAGGCCTTATGCCTATTCCGAGTATTTACCTGTATTAGATCCCTTTGGTTTTGTCGATTATACGACTGTAACAAGAGGAAATTCAAATAATAATTTCAGTATTGAACAGCCTTCCGGCACTCAATGGAACCGCTACGATGCGCTTGCCGGACTCAGTTACAAAAATACTTTTAAGAACTTGCACCGTATTGAGATATCTTCCATGTATCTGCAGGAATTGTACCGCGACTTAGGAAGCAATATGCCTTGGGCGAAAATGGGCGTTTCGGGACGGTTTAACTACAGTTACGCCAACAAATATATCGCAGAGTTCGGCTATTCTGTGATGGGTACGGCGGAATATGCTCCCGGACATCGCTTCGGATTTTTTCCGGCTATTTCAGGAGCATGGATCATTTCGAAAGAAAATTTCCTGAAAAACAACAGCGTTCTTAATTTTCTTAAGTTATCTGGTAGCTATGGTATCATTGGAAACGACAATTTAGGAGGAGGAAGCCGCTTTACCTATAAACAGTATTATTTAGGATCAGGAACTGCCTACTATTTGGGAAACGGTTTTACTACTACGGTCTGGCCTAAAAAACAGGGAAGTTTGTCAAATCCCAACGTCACTTGGGAGAAATCGCACAAATTCAATATATCATTGGCAGGAAGCCTTTTCCGGCAGATTGATTTTGACCTGGAATATTTTAACGACTATCGCACAGATATTTTTGTCAGCCCATCGTCTTATATGTCGGCATTAATCGGAGCCGAGTATTATAACCAGAATGCCGGTATTGCCAATAATCGTGGATATGAAGCGGAAATCACCTATCACAACAAAATCGGACAGTTGGGTTATTTTATATCAGGACGGTTTTCATATTCCAAAAATAAAATCATCGACATGAAAGAGCCTCCTAAAGCTGAAGATTATTTATATTTAACAGGAAAGCCAATTGATCAGCCATTGGCGCTGAAAGCAATAGGTTTTTTCAAAGATGAGGCGGATATTCAAAACAGCCCCACACAAATGTTTGGTACGGTTCGACCCGGAGACGTTAAATATCAGGATCAAAACAACGATAACGTCATTGACGATAATGATCGCATTCCTGTTGGTTATCCAACCTATCCAAGGTTTTATTACGGCGCCGATTTAGGCGTGAATTTCAAGGGATTTGATTTTACCTTTTTTGTGCAAGGGGTGGGCGGTCGCACAGTTTCATTGTTAAATTCAGGATTTATGACCCCATTCGTGGGTGGCGGCGCAAAGCCGAATCCAGAGCTTGCAGCTAATTATTGGACTCCCGAACGCGCTGGTCAAGCATTGTTCCCACGACTATCCACCGAAGCCAACAATAATAATTACAGGGCATCTACGCTTTGGCAAATTGATGGATCATACTTTCGCATAAAAAATATTGAATTAGGCTATACACTTCCTGTTTCTTGGATCAAAGTAATTTCAGGTTTAAGGGTTTATGCTAATATGGTGAATCCTTTTACACTTAGTAAATTAAGTAAATACAATCTTGATCCTGAAATCAATTCGCCATATAAATATCCTTTGATGAAAAGTACAAATGTTGGATTATCACTTCAATTTTAAAAAGTTATTAATTATGAAACGGACATATATTATCAGTATTGTTCTAATGCTAATGGCAACAAGCTGCAGCAATTTTCTGGATCAACAAATCGATACGAACTACACCGAAGATAATTTTATTACATCAGGTTATAATACGATTAAAGAGTATGGAATCCAATCCTATTCTTATTTACGCGGTTTTTGTAATTACGATGGAAACGCCATGTTGGCAGCAGCCTGCGACGAAGCTGATTTTTCGCGAACTTCTCAAATACTTTATTTTAATATGGGCGCTTGGGGAGTTTTTAATAATCCCGATAACGTCTTTGCCAATTATTATAGAGGAATACGCCACATCAATCTTTATTTGGAAAAAACGCAAGACTACAAAAAATTGCTGGTCAAAGATACCATCACCAATATGACTTCCTATATCAGCGATTGCGACGATATTTTCAGGCTTCGAGCCGAAGTGCGTTTCTTAAGGGCTTATTATTACATGGAATTAATTAAACGATATGGCGGAGTTCCAATCATAACAACAGTGCTTCCTGCTTCAAACGACGGATTGCCTGCGAGAAACACTTATGATGAATGCGTCGATTTTATTGTTAGCGAATGCGATGCAGCTTACAACGATATGGCCGACTATTGGGTAAACTATGGAGTTCCGGCAGGAGGTCAGCCCGGAGATGGTCATGGCGATTGTACAGGCAGCACCGATATGTCTCGTTTGGGACGCGCTGAAAAAGTAGCCGCCAAAGCGCTTAAAATGCGAGCGTTACTCTATGCCGCCAGTCCGTTGAATAATCCGACAAATGATATTGGGAAATGGCAACGCGCAGCGGCTGCGGCAAATGAGTTTTTCGCCAATACGCAATTTCAACCATGGTTTACGCTTAATTTTAGTTATTGGGAAATATTCGCGCCTCAAAACGACTTGAAATACCTGACTTCGCAAAAAGGACGGAATACGGGGATTATTTTTACCATTCCATTTGAATTGAACGGTAATGCTATGGAACGCTATAACTACCCTATCGGAGCGCCAAGTGGAGGACAGGCGGTTACAGCGCCTTCGCAAAATTTAGTGGATGCCTTTGAAATGTCAAATGGAGACGCTTTCGATTGGAATAATCCTACCCATGCAGCAAATCCTTATTTGGGAAGAGATCCGCGATTCCGACAAATGATTGCTTATAATAATTCGATTTTCGGAAGAAATACAGATGATACCGACTATCAAATCCAATCCTACGAAGGAGGCGCCGATGCGATTGGAAGTAAGCAGGGAGCTACTACTACAGGATATTACCTGAAAAAATTCTGCATAACAAATTATAATCTTTCTCTCGCTACCAGCGTAAAACCTAAAGCTTGGGTATTGATGCGCATAGGCGAAATGTATCTCAACCTTGCAGAAGCAATGAATGAGGCTTACGGTCCCGATGCGAAACCGGTTATCGATGGGGTTGCCGCTGTTTATTCAGCGCGTGAAGCCTTGAATAAAGTCCGTACACGCAGCGACGTTAATCTCCCAGCGGTAGCTGTCGGATTAACCAAAGAAGCCATGCGCGAAAAAATAAGGCACGAGCGGCGCATTGAATTAGCTTTTGAAGAACAACGACCTTTTGACGTCCGCAGGTGGAAACTACCTGTTGATGAACTAAGTCAACCATTACAGGGAATCATTTTACGCAAAAGCGGAAGTGCATTTACATACGAAAAATTCAATGTGAAAAAGCGTGTTTTTGCAGAAAAAATGTATCGCTATCCAATTCCACAGGAAGAAATAGATAAAAGCAAAGGCGCTTTAACTCAAAATGAAGGATGGTAAGCCTTTAGAGTAATACCTGTTGTATTAGAAAGATGCGCAGGTATTATTTTTTCAGCCTCTTTCGTTCATTCTCATCCAAAACGATCTTGCGCAGTCGCATGGCTAAAGGCGTTAATTCGACGTATTCGTCTTCCTTAATATATTCGAGGGCTTGTTCGAGACTGAAAATCACGGGAGGCGCCAAGTGTGCTTTGTCGTCGCTTCCCGAAGCGCGGACGTTGGTTAGCTTTTTCGACTTGGTTACATTCACAACCAAATCGCCTTCTTTGGTATGTTCGCCTACGATTTGTCCGGCATAGACATCGGTTTGAGGATCGATGAAAAAACGCCCTCTGTCTTGCAGTTTATCTAAAGCGTAAGCAAAAGCGTTACCGGTTTCCATAGCGATAATCGACCCATTTTGACGCTTTTCAATTTCGCCTTTCCACGGCTGAAATTCTAAAAAGCGATGAGCCATAATCGCCTCTCCCGCCGATGCCGTTAAAACTTGATTCGACAAACCGATAATGCCGCGTGAAGGAATCGTAAATTCCAAATGAATACGGTCGCCTTTACGTTCCATCGTTTGCATTTCTCCTTTCCGCTTGGTAACCATATCGATAATCCGGCTTGCCGTTTCTTCCGGCAGATTGACGGTTAATTGTTCTACCGGCTCCAGCTTAATGCCGTTTTTCTCCTTAATAATAACTTTTGGCTGTCCGACTTGCAGTTCATATCCTTCCCGCCGCATTGTTTCGATTAGAATGGATAAATGCAGAACGCCGCGTCCATACACAATCCACGCATCCGACGAACCGGAAGGCTCAACTCGCAAAGCCAAATTTTTATCCAATTCGCGCATGAGGCGTTCGTAGATATGCCGCGAGGTAACGTATTTTCCATCTTTCCCGAAAAACGGAGAATCATTGATTGTGAACAGCATCGACATAGTTGGTTCATCAATGGCAATGGGAGGCAGGGGTTCCGGATTTTCAATATCGGTCAAAGTATCCCCGATTTCAAAATCGTCGATGCCGATAATAGCGCAAATATCTCCCGATTTTACCGACGCTACTTTGGTTCTCCCAAGTCCTTCAAAAACATTCAGTTCTTTGATGCGCGACTTTACGATGCTGCCATCGCGCTTGCAAAGGGCAATATCTGTTCCTTCGCGCAATTCGCCCCTGTGAACCCGTCCGACTGCAATTCTGCCTACATAATTGGAATAGTCCAGCGAAGTAATCTGCATCTGAGGCGTTCCTTCTAACATTTTCGGTTCGGGAATATGCTCGATGATAGCGTCTAACAGCGGTTGAATCGAATCGGAAGGTTTGCGCCAATCGTCAGACATCCAGCCTTGTTTAGCAGATCCGTAAATAGTAGTAAAATCCAATTGGTCTTCCGTAGCATCCAAAGAAAACATCAGATCGAAAACCATTTCCTGCACTTCTTCGGGACGGCAGTTGGGTTTATCCACTTTGTTGATTACAACAACCGGCTTCAAACCAAGGGAAATGGCTTTCTGAAGCACAAAGCGGGTTTGCGGCATCGGACCTTCAAAAGCATCCACCAACAACAGAACGCCGTCAGCCATATTCAATACCCGTTCCACTTCTCCGCCGAAATCGGCATGACCCGGCGTATCTATAATATTGATTTTATAATCTTTATAATTAATCGAAACATTCTTTGCCAAGATAGTGATTCCGCGTTCTCGCTCCAGATCGTTACTGTCTAAAAATTGGTCTAATTCGGTTTTGTCATCTCGGAACAACTTGCCTGCTAACAGCATTTTATCTACCAAAGTTGTCTTTCCGTGATCGACGTGGGCAATAATCGCTATATTTCGAATTTTCTGCATTCCGCTTATTCAATTTTAAAATGAAGCCGCAAAGGTACAAACAAAAATTTAAAATTGCAGTGATTTCATTTCTTTAATAAATTCATCGCCTAATTTTGTTTTTTCTTCGATATGCTGTAAAATCGAAGAAACGAAAGTGTTTTGTTCAAAAACACCCCGTACCTGCTCGAAGTCTAAGCGTTGTTCGTCGTTGTTGCCGTCTGCGCCGAAACCGGTTTGTGCTGAAAGCGAAAATTCTTTTTTAGCATCCTGATAAAGCGTTTTATCCAATCGTATAACCGCTTCTTTCCAGTCTTCAACAATGTGAATCACGTCTTCCGGCATAATCGTTTCAGGTTTGTATCCGTAATAAGATTGGATTTTATCCCAAGCCCATGTCCATTCCAAAGCATAATAATTCCGGTGCATTTCTTCCAAGATACAGTTTATCTCTTTGAGTTTATCTACTTTGCCCGATTCTATATCATTTAATAGTTGATCGATTAATCTTTTAGGAGCAATCAGTCCGGCAATGTCCAGCCATTCGCCCAGACCGTCGTCCGTTTCCGGGTTCAGCCGTTTTCTCATCGCTTCGACGGAAGAAAATTTTTGTCCTTTCAGACGGGAAATAATCGAATTACCCAGAAATTTCTTTATAGCAATATGGTATAAATCAATTCCTTTTCTCAGAGAAGTATTTTTAATCCGGCAACTTTGATAGGAATAATATTCCGATGTATGTCCGCAATTTTCCTGCAGTCCGTGCAGAATATCGATTGCGTGGAACATTTTCTGAATGGTGTAAGGACTTAGCAGGTTAAAATTGATTTGATCCAACAAGTGAGGGTCTTTTCTTTTATCCCGTTTGGGAAATTTTTGCGCATCTCGGATGGTTCCTACGCTTTTCAAATTAGTTCCGGGAACTAAAATGGTTTCATCTTTGCTTTCAATTAAATAGGAAAACGGTAAATCCGATGTATCGGAATTGCGGTAATGGCGTCCCATAATCAAAGAGAAAGCGCCGATTTTGGAAGGCCATAATATATAGGAGTCGCTGGTCGTTTTTCCTCCTCGCTCGATGATTCCCTGATGAATCGGTCCCAATTTATACATGTGATTGCTTTGATTGGAACCCGAACCGGCATTCATAAACGAAAACATGCCGGCAATCAACAAAGTGGATTTATGGTGGGTAACCGTGTAAGGTCCTGCGAAGACGGCGCAGGCTTCCCCGTTTTCTCCCTGACAGTTACTGAAAAACAACGAATCGCGGGCAGAGTATCCATGACCTAATTGGCAAGCTTGCCCGACAAAACAACGGGTCAGCATTGCGTTGTCTTCTACTTTTGCTCCGGAACAAAGAATAAAATCTTCTGCAATAACGCCGTAGCCGACATGCACCGGATCGTGTTCGTTGCTGTTGACGCTTCCGTTTTCCAAGCGGCGCGCCCCTTCGATGCAGGCGTTGTCGCCGATTCTCACATTCCGTATTAATCCTGTATTCATTATTATTACGTTGTCGCCGATGGTTCCGGTTTCCGAAGCATGCTTGTCGGCGTAAAAGCGAACCATCGCGCGCAATCGCCGGATCAGTTCCGGACGGTGACGGTACAAAGCCAGAATATATGCGACATGCGCCGAAAGCTTATCGTTAATCATCACTTCCCTGCCGCCGGTTTCGTTCAGGACGGCGACTTCCACACCGTTTCCGAAAGTCGATTTCTCGTCCGTAACCAAGCGGTCAAGGTTTTGTATGAGCGTATTATTTCCTATTTTATAATTAGCGATGTAGTTCTGTACGTTTTCTATCAAAACATTATCACCTATCTCGCAATTATGGATTGAAACATTGCGAAGTCCTGCCGGTTTTTTTAATCCGCCGGCAAAAGTAACTGTTCCACCTGTTTTCCCGATTTTAACTTTTCCCGAAAAGGACACTTTACGTAAATTTGCAGGGTTAAAATCAGGGTGAACTTCAATGCTGTTCCAATCGTCAGCCATACAATCGCGCGATTCCAAACCGGCGATTTCTTCTTTAGTTAGTTTTCTATAAGTCATTTATTGTTTAGTTAAAGATATTTTCGTCAGAATATCAACCTTAATGAAATTATCTATAAATTTTTGCAAAGTTATAAATTAATTAGGAAATAATTTGTATTTTTGTATCGTGACAAAAGCTATTTACTTGTAGAAAACATTATGAATATAAAAATATTGTAAAAATGACAACAATAGTTATAGACGACAGGAAGAAAGGAGCTACGGAAATGCTGGAATTATTGGGAACATTAGATTTTGTAGATTCAATTGAAACTGCATCTAAAAGAAATCTTATTAAATTGAAAAGACAAAGGTTGATAAAATATGCTCAAAAATATGACCCCTTGGCTTTGGCAGGAGCAGCAGAAAATGATCAAGCGTTAGATTTAGTACAAATAAGAAAAGAATGGATAAAGAGGAAATAATTTTGTGCGACTCTAATGTAATGATTGATTGGATCAATCATAAACAAAAGGCAATTGATGATTTGCACAGAATAAAAGCTCCTATTGCGATTAGCATTATTACAGAATATGAAATAATTGCAGGCGCTCAAAATAAGGTAATGCAAAGACGTTTTGAAAAGCTTCTGAACAATTACACTATTGTTTTATTGGATAGTAATATTTCATTCTTGGGTATTAATCTTTATAAAAAATACAAATTAAGCCACGGTTTAGATATGCCTGACTCGTTGATTGCTGCAACTGCTATAGAGTTGGCTTTGCCTTTGTTCACATATAACACAAAAGATTTTCAATATATACCCGGATTACAATTATTTTGAGATTAGTAATATGAAATAAACAAAATAATTCCGCGCTTGACTTTTGTATCAATCTTCCTGCACCGGATACAAAAAATCATTATACGGAAACCGTTGAACGTGGATTTCTCTGGCTTTCCGGTATAGCAATGATTTCAGTTCTTCGATGTTTTGTTTTTCCTTTGCCGAAATAAATACGCAATTTTCGTGAAGTTTATTCATCCAAGTTTGTTTCAGTTCTTCCAAAGAAATATTCTCTTTCGTCCTCGGAGATAAATCGTCGGATTCTTTTTCAATGTATGAAAATGCGTCTATTTTGTTGAAAACGATAATCATGGGTTTTTCTTCTTTGTCAATATCGTTCAAAGTCCGGGTAACCACTTGAATATGTTCCTCAAATGCCGGATGAGCAATATCGACTACGTGCACCAGCAAATCCGCCTCACGCACTTCGTCCAAAGTGGATTTGAACGATTCGATCAGTTCGGTCGGCAGTTTACGGATAAAGCCGACAGTGTCGGACAAAAGAAAAGCCAGATTGTCGATTGTTACTTTGCGAACCGTCGTATCCAATGTAGCAAACAATTTATTTTCGGCAAAAATATCCGATTTACTCAATAAATTCATCAGCGTGGACTTTCCTACATTGGTATATCCCACCAAAGCCACCCGAACCATTTTCCCCCTGTTTTGCCTTTGCGTGGATTTTTGCCGGTCGATTTCTTTCAAATCTTCTTTGAGTTTGGAAATTTTATTCAGGATAATCCGGCGGTCGGTTTCCAACTGGGTTTCGCCCGGACCGCGCATCCTGAATCCGCTGCTTCCACCGCCGCTTTGCCGCTCGAGGTGGGTCCACAATCGCTTCAGACGGGGCAGCATATAATTGTATTGAGCCAATTCGACCTGCGTTTTGGCATGAGCCGTTTGGGCGCGGGAAGCGAAAATATCGAGAATCAAACTCGTGCGATCCATAATTCGCACTTTCAAAGTTGCTTCCAGATTTCGCAATTGTTTGGGACTTAGTTCATCGTCGAAAACCACCAGACTGATTGCATTCTCTTCATTTTCGGTATATTCCTTTATTTCCTGCAATTTACCGGAACCGATGAAAGTAACTGAATTGGGCATATCCAAACGTTGCATAAACCGTTTGACTGCCCGGATGCCCGCCGTATGCGCCAGAAAATCCAGTTCATCTAAATATTCTTTGACTTTCGCCTCGTTTTGTTCCGGAGTAATTAATCCTACTAAAACCGCATTTTCAGTCTCCGTATGAGTAATTATATGATCTTTCATTTATATGCTTATATAAATTAGTTGCCGCAAAGGTACTACATTTCAGAAAATAATCGTAACTTTGCTTTCCTATAAGTGTAAATATGAAATATATTCGCTTAGTTATCTTGCTTTTAGGACTGTTTGCAACTTCTTTGGCTTCTTCGCAAATCAGACACGGAGGAACGCCTTATTTTCTGCAATCTTCCATTCTGAGAGCTGCGTCCGGAACTCCTTTTATCGAAATGCCTCCTTTTGATTTAGATTCGATAATAAGAGAAGATTCTATCAATGAAGGAAATATGCGCGGAAGCTACCGGTTTGCACATAAGTTTTATACCAACATTGATATCAATGACGGCGTTAAATCGGTTTTGCCGGATGGAACAACCGTTAAGCAAATCGGGATTCGTTCGGCAGGCGCTTATTCCATTAATCTGCTTTTGCGTGATTTTGAAATTCCGACCGGAGGAAAACTATTTGTCTTTAGCGCCGATCATTCTCATTTGGTTGGAAGTTTTGACTACCGCAATAATTCAACCGGTAAAATGTTACCCATACAGCCGGTAGCGGGCGAAGCAATTATTGTAGAGTATTCCGAGCCGGCGGATGTTCCTTTCAGTGGGCATTTTATTATTTCCGAAGTGAATCACGATTATCGCGATGTTTTGGGAGTAGAGCCTAAAGCCGATATCGTTAGGGATTTTGCTTGCATGCCGGATGTTTTATGTTCGGATGCCGCTACGGAAGCCATTCGCTCAACCGTTTTGTTGATTATCAATGGAACTAATATGTGTACAGGTTCTTTGCTTAATAATACTTCCGGCGATGGTAAACCTTACTTGCTGACTGCCGTTCATTGCTTTGTTGATAATTACAGCCAGCCTTTTCCTGTGGACAAAGATTCTTATGTCAATAAGGCGGGGACGATTATTGCTTTTTTCAATTATGAACGTCCGGTTTGCGATGCAAGTATAAAAATGAAAGGAAGCGAGGAAATGAGTCTTGCCGGCGCTTCTCCCTGTGCGATTGTTTCAAGAAAAGACATTGCTTTATTTAAGTTGAATGATTTTCCTCCCGATTATTTCAATGCTTATTATGCAGGATGGAATATGAATTTGAACGGGAACGGAAATCATACCAACATACATCATCCCAATGGAGCCGTTAAAAAATACGGAATGATTGATAAAAATATTACTATTGGTACCATTCCCAATGAACCAACTTTTGATTATTCAATTATCTTTGATGGTAATTCTCATTGGATGATTCCGGGTTGGACAATCGGATCGACTTACGGCGGTTCTTCCGGTTCTCCTTTGTTTGATGAAAATCAGTTGATTATTGGCGGATTAACCGGAGGAAATACGGATTGTTTTGGAAAACCTCCGGTCGAGGGCTATTTAGATTTTTTTTTCGCTTTAGGCAAAGGCTGGGAAACCGGCGATTCGACTAATCAATTGAAAACTTATTTAGACCCTAATAACACAGGAGTTATGCAATACGGCGGAAAAGATCCGAATCAGGCAAATCCCGTTGTTCGTTTGGCAAATGCCCGATATACAAAAGGCGATTCGTTGATTACAAGCGTTTTGGATTCTCCCAATAAAGGATATGCCTTTGGAAACAGCAATCTGCAAACCCTTGAATTTGCTGAAGAGTTTTGTATAGCTGATCCTGTTGATCTTTTCGGCGCTTATTTATTAATACCGGCAATGCCATTCGATTATACATCTGGCGTTACGGTTTCCGTTTACACCGGCGATTCCTCTCCTGAAACAAAGATCGATTCCACTTCCTTTATTCCTCAATATTTGAATTATTTGTCTTCCGGCTTTTCTTCTGCGAATAAAGCTTTAGCGATAGTTCCAACCGAAACATTCGTTGTCTTTAACAAGCCGGTTCAGGTAAAGACAAAAAAATTTTTCATATCCTATTCCATTAATTATTCAGCAACAGCTCAATTTTGCGTTTACAATACTAAATTCAGCAATGCCTCACAATCGAATACAGCTTGGGTGAAAGAAGCGACAAAAGGGTGGGTTCCGGCTGACGCTTACTCTGTTAATCCTCTGAAGACGTCGCTGGCAATTCAGCCTTTGGTAAGGAAAAGCGATAATCAAGGAATAAAAGTAATACCGGTTTCCGAAAACTACGGCTTTTATTACGACCATGTCGGGCAGACGTTGACATTGAAAGAACCGCTGAATACGCAGGGGCAAATCGCTATTTATTCGGTTACCGGACAATTATTAGAAAAGATGCAAATTCAACCGGCTCAAACGACGTTTGTTCTTCATTATCACCCGAAAGGAACAATTGGCATTGTGAAAATAACAAGCAGCAATTTCTCTTCTACTGGGAAGATTCTATTTTAATATTTTGATATGGATAATATAAAGAATAACCCGCAGTTTTCGGGTTTAACCAATAACGAAGTAAAATCACGCATCGCAAGAGACGGCTATAATGAATTGCAGGGCAGTAAGTCCCGAAGTTTTTGGGCAATCATATTCGGAGTTGTGAAAGAACCCATGTTTCTTCTGCTTGTCGCTTGCGGAACGCTTTACATGATACTCGGCGACATCGAAGAAGGATTTATGTTGCTTGGGTTTGTGTTCGTGGTAATGGGTATCGAATTTAATCAGGAACGGAAAAGCGAAAAAGCGTTGGAAGCGCTGAAAGACTTAGCCAGTCCGCGTGCGCTGGTTATTCGTAATAATGAAGAAATCCGCATCGCGGGGCGGGAAGTCGTATGCGACGATATTATCGTGCTTCAGGAAGGCGACCGCATACCTGCCGACGCTACCGTCCTGACAAGCGTAAACCTGTTGGTTGATGAGTCGTTGCTCACGGGCGAATCCGTTCCCGTGCGCAAACACGATTGGGCGGGTGAATCGGAGGATATTCAGCCCGGCGGAGACGACCTGCCCTTTGTCTATTCCGGCTCTATGGTGGTGCAAGGCAACGGTTTGGCTAAAGTTACCCATATCGGAATGAATACCCAAATCGGTAAAATCGGAAAGTCAATCAGCGAAGTGGAAGAATCGCCGAGCCGGTTGAAAAAAGAGATAGGTTTGTTAGTCAAACGTTTGACCATTGCAGGCGCAATACTGTTTGTCGTGGTAATCGCTTTATATTACCTCACACGCGGCAATTTACTGCAAGGATTTTTGGCGGGTATCACTTTAGCGATGGCTATGCTTCCCGAAGAATTTCCGGTGGTGCTGACTATTTTTATGGCTGTCGGCGCTTGGCGTATTTCCAAAAAACGGGTATTGACTCGGCGTCCAAACGCCATTGAAACATTGGGTTCGGCAACGGTTTTGTGTACCGATAAAACGGGTACATTGACCGAAAACAAAATGAAAGTTACCAAACTATATAATAAGGAAGATTATTGGACAACAAAAAACACAGGCGATTTTCCCGAAGAATACCACGATATTATCGAATACGGGATTTTATCGAGTCAGATAAATCCTTTCGACCCGATGGAAAAAGCGATTAACAACATCGGCGAATCATTTCTGAAAGATACAGAGCATTTACATTCCGATTGGGAAATGCTGAAAGAATATTCCTTGTCGAAAGAACTGCTGGCAATGTCGAGGGTTTTCCGGAGCAAGTCATCCAATCAATTGGTTATTGCGGCAAAAGGAGCGCCCGAAGCTATTTTCGAACTTTGCCATTTACCTGTCGCTATGCAGGAAAAATATGCCAAAGCCGTACAAACAATGGCTTCGGAAGGATTGCGCGTGCTGGGCGTTGCCAAATCAAGCGTACAGGAAAGTCAGTTGCCTGAAATACAGCACGATTTCGATTTTGAATTTACAGGTTTAATCGGCTTGTCCGACCCGATTCGTCATCAAGTTCCACAAGCGGTAAAAGAATGTCGCAAAGCCGGCATTCGGGTAATTATGATTACAGGCGATTATCCCGTTACAGCGCAAAATATTGCAAAAGAAATCGGATTACAGAATCACTCTGAGAGTATTACAGGTGCAGAACTTGCTGAGATGAGCGAAGCCGAACTGAGCGAAAGAATTAGAACGGTTGATGTATTTGCAAGGGTAGTGCCCGAACAAAAGCTTAAAATTGTCAACGCTTTGAAGCATAATCATGAAGTTGTTGCTATGACGGGAGACGGCGTAAACGATGCTCCTGCCTTGAAAGCCGCCAATATCGGAATTGCGATGGGCGAAAAAGGAACAGACGTAGCGCGTGAAGCATCCGAATTGGTTTTGATGGACGACAATTTCGGCTCTATCGTTGAGGCAATTAAAATGGGACGCCGCATTTTCGACAATTTGCAAAAATCTTTGGGATATATCTTTGCCATTCACGTACCCATAGCGGGTTTGGCGCTTATTCCGGTACTCTTTGCCGGTTTTCCGCTTGTTCTGTTTCCTGTTCACGTGGTTTTTCTCGAATTAATTATTGACCCTGCCTGTTCGGTTATATTTGAAGCCGAAGAAGCCGAAAAAAACCTTATGTCGCGTCCGCCGCGAAAAATCAATCAAGCGTTTTTCGGCAGTAAAAAAATACTCATCAGTTGTTTTCAGGGAATTTGCGTACTGATAGCCACCTTGGGCGTATATTTCGTAACGCTCAAATTGGGTTATGCAATCGGCGAAGTAAAAGCAATGACATTTTCCACTTTGATTTTTGCCAATATTGCAACCATACTCACTAACCGTTCGTGGGAGTCATCCATATTCACAATTTTACGTACTCCCAACAAAACGGTCAAATGGGTCATAGGCGGAGCGGCGTTATTCATTCTTTTGGTTTTGACTGTTCCCTTCCTGCAACGCCTTTTCCAGTTCGAGCCGGTCAGCATTTGGGAAATAGCCGTCGCATTTGTTATTGGAATGAGTACGATGATTTGGTTTGAGGTATATAAACATTTTTGGATGAAAAACAGATGAATTGTTAAAAATTTAGCGGCGCATGAAAATTCACCCTTTTGGGGGATTGACACATATAACTATTGAGCGTAACTTTGTAACCAGATTTAATAACATTAGTATAAACCGCTCTGAAAGGGGCATAAAAGGAAAAAGATAAAAATATGGAAGATTTAGCCTGAATTATTCATACTTTTTTTACCACAATGTTCACAAAGGTTTTTCACAAAGATCACAAAGATTGCAATTAAATTGTGAACTTTGTGTAATCTATTGTGTTCTTTGTGGTTAAATTTATATTACCATTTGGTATGAATAATAAAGGTTAGAAAACAAACAGAAAGAAATCAAACCAAAAAACAAAGAAGTTTTTAATTGGTTTCTATTAAGTGCCAACATTATTATTGTAGCGTCAACATTTTTCACTTGGTGTTCGGAAAGCGCAAAGTGGTTTGGGGAGGTGCATCTAAAAGAGACTCTTCTTAGTATGGGCATTGCTGGCGTATTACTGATTTTTCTAGCGGCTTGGAACATTATATTTACTTTGTTCCGTGCAAAAATACCCATTTATATCTTTTCAGCACTCATCTTAATATTTGCTGCTTTCTTGTTCTCTCTACGTTCTATTTCAAATTTTCACTTTGGACCAGGGTTTTATATACTAATCGTCGGACTTATCCTTATGATGGCATCGTTTCCGATATCAAAGGTATTAAAAAAAAACTTAACAACGGAGTGAAAAAAACAAATTAATAATGGGAAAAAAGAAAAAATGCCAGCGTCTAACGGGCGATTTGGCGCAAGCGGGGGTGCAGATTCGTCAAAGGGGACAAATATGAATAACCCCGAGCTGCGCTTCGCTTGCTCGGGGTAGACGAACATATATCTCCTTCAGAGACAGGTTTGTGTTCTTTGTGGAAAATCTTTGTGAACCTTGCGGTAAAAAGAGTATGAAAAAGGGCTGCTGTTAACTTCACACCCGCAAAAGCGTCAATGAGTACTGTCCATATTAGTTTGCTTTAAACAGTAGGACTGTTTACTTTAAACAGTAGGAGTGTTTTGTTTAAACAATAGGGGTGTTTCGTTTAAACAATAGGACTGTTTTATTCATGCATCGTTCGCTTCCGTTTTCGGAATCGAGCGATGCATTTTTCGGAATCGGACGATGCATTTTTCGGAATCGAGCGATTCCGTCCGCAAGGACGGGTAGAAAAGAGTATAACATATTCCGCAAATATCTTGAAAGAAAAAAGGCGAACTCCATTTCGGGAATCCGCCCTTTTTCAAACTCGTACTTTTAATTTTTTGTTATTTTTTATTTTCCCGAATTGATTCCGTTTTCTTCAGCCATTTTTAGCGCCCATGCCATAACATTGCCAAAAATAATGGAATTACATACCGGTAAAGTCGTTGTTGCATTGCCGTAGTTTTGTTTTTCTATCGGAAAAAACGGATAAGTAGCGCCGTTATATACCATTGAGCCAAGGACGAACGGGCAAGTTGTATTATCGGTATTTTGAGCCGCAGTAGCCGGGGCATCAATCAATCCGGAATCACCACACCAGAAAAAGTTTTTTGTCGGGTGCCTCAGCATAGTAACTTTTCCATTATTTAAGGCGGCAGGTACAAGTCCCGTAACAGCGTTTGTAACGCCCGAATAGACGATTGCATTTCTTGGAACGCTTGTTAAGGCGGCGGTATTATTAAAGTCCTCGCCCCATTGGCTTGTTCTAACATCCCCGAACGGTCCGTTGGTGATTACGTCATTAACTCCCGAATTAATTTTTATTACATAATTACAATTAGAAGCAACGTTTATTGGAGTAGCTACCGTTTCACCAAAAATTGCGCCGATCATAGCACCATTATTGGCAGTTTTATTTTGATCCATATAAATAAGCACTCCACCGGAATTTACATAATTGGTTAAAACTTGCTGTTGGGAAGCATCAGGCGTTTCATTGTAATCAATAATAATAATGTCATAAGCATTTGCCCCTGTACAAAAATTATTACTCAAAGTTGTTGCAGTCGGCAAACCACCATAATAATTAATAGTGGCAAAGCCTTCATATTTAACAATACTGTTCGGGTCGTCTCCAAAGTTCATTCTGTCATTTAAGAATTGTTTCGCTCCCCCGCCATAAGTAACGCTGCCGCTGGCAAGTCCGTATGATGTGCCATTAAGATAAGCAAATTCTACAATTTTTTTTGCTGCAATCACCGGAGTTACGGTAACATTACAGGTAGCGGTGGTCGATTGGCTGTTCGTAGTAATGGTAAAGTTCTTGGATGCCGTATTGATCGGAATTCCCTTTGCATACAGGGTAATCGTCTGCGGACCGGCAGCGCCTAAAACGCCTGAACCTTCAAACTGCAAACCATCGATCATATCCGTTTGAGCGCTCCAAGCAGCTCCCTGCGCTCCGTCATAGACATTAATACGCATGGTGATATAATTAGCGGCTGTAACTGCAATGCCTTTTTTATAAACGCCAAATACCTGCGTCGAATTACAAGCCATGGCAAAGTAGGGCTTATGCGTCCCATCCTGAACAAAAACATAAGGCGTACAGGGAGCCGTTACATCATTCAAAGTAACGACTATCGGATCGCCTGCATTTCCAATCGGAGTAAAGTTAATAGGCTTACCGGCGCCTGGCAAGGTAATCGTAACCGGACCGGTTGCCATAAACTGTCCCGAAGCCGTAAAATAGTAGCCGTTTGTCGGATTGGGAACCGCCGTAATGGTATAATACCCCGGTCTCGTAACATTTACGGGAACCGTCAGATAATTGCTTGAATTTAAAGGAGAATTATTGAAATAGTCTCCGTTAGGCGTTATCGCGCTGCAATCCGTGATTTCAAATTTTGCCTGAGTCGCTTTTTGTTCAAAGCTGTTCCATTGTTCTCCGTCCCAATAATTGAGACCGACAGACAAATTTTCATTCGGATCATCGGTCAGGTTATAAACGACCAATCCTTTGTGCGCAAGTTTTACACTGGAAGATAAATTAATCGCTTCGGATGCGGAATACATCGGTTGTAATTGTTTTTGTTTTACCAGCGCTACGCGCGGAAAATTAAATCCTTTCGTTGCATTTACATCTCCGTTTGAAGCGGCATCACCAATGGTTTTCAATTGGAGCAATGCTCCCTGAACAGGCGCTTCCTGAGTTCCGATTGTGACTTGCGCTTTAAGAGTCAGCGTACTGAAAAGAGCAAATATGCTCATTAATAAATATATTTTTTTCATTTTGATAATTTTAAATTAGAATGTTTGTTAGTTAATAATATTCCTGTCATCCCGTCCTGAACTTGATTCAGGATCTCGCGGGATCCCCTGAAAAGCAACAGGGGATTGCGGGTCAAGCCCGCAATGACAGTATGCTTAAAGATAATTCCGGCGGCGACTGCGAGCCGAAAAAAGTCAATTCACCGTATTGAATTGCAGCTGTAGAAAATTTTTGCCTTCGCTTCGGACTGTATTCTGTTAAATCCGAGTTTTTATTGTGTAAATATATCTTTTCCCATCTAACTATACCTGTTAATAGATATTTGTTACTATTTTGTTGCGAAACTATTAATAATTCACAGATACCAACCGAATAAGATGAAAAAGGAGAGGAAGGGGCTGACGGAAAATCCGATAATAGTATTATCGATTCTTTTACAGTATTGTCATTTTCATTATGAGGCGTCGATTCATTCGTTAACCGGTTTTCGGCTTTGTGTGACTTTTGATTATGATGGGTATTATTATGAATATTTTGTTCTACGAATACATTTTCTTTACCGTAAATCTCTGCATTTCCATAATAAATCAGATTATTATCCACTTCTTCTGCATGGAGAGTAAAACAAATTGCCAAAGTGAAAATGCCCGATATAATAAATTTTACATTTTTTTTGTGAAAGACCCTAAAATGTATTTTTGTTGTAAAATTATTCATAAAAAAGCATTCTATTTTCATATATTATAACAAGGCACAAAAGTAGATAAAGTTTCCACTCATATCAAGTTGATAAACAAATATATATTTCAAATACAGCAACGTTTTCCGACTGGTATCCGCAGATGTTAGTATTTATTATTTTAACAATTCTCTGCTTGCATTTTGTGCATAAATTCGTATCCGGCGTTCTCATGTATGACAAGAATATAAAAATCTTGAAAACTTTCTTTTATTTCAAAAAAAAACAGTTACCTTTGGACGTTTTTATAAACATCATTCCTGTCATGGAAAAATACAAGGAAAAAGTAAAAAAGTTATTCGACAAACAAGAAGAATTATTAGCTCGCGAAAACAAAAAAAAGAAGAAAACCAATGGAGTTTTTCAACGGTATAAAAATCCTGTTTTAACCGCCGAGCATACGCCGCTTTTCTGGCGTTACGATTTCGACCCTATCGACAATCCTAAATTATTGGAACGCATCGGAATAAATGGTACTTTCAATGCAGGCGCCATTCATTGGAACGGCAAATATCTTTTAGCCGTTCGCGTGGAAGGGAGCGACCGGAAATCTTTTTTCGCCATGGCGGAAAGCCCGAACGGAATCGATCATTTCCGTTTCTGGGATTATCCTGTCCTCCTGCCCGATGTGGAAAATCCGGAAACCAATGCTTATGATATGCGTCTGACAGCGCACGAAGACGGTTGGATTTACGGCTTGTTTTGCGCCGAACGGAGAGACCCCGATGCAGATCCGGCCGATTTATCTGCAGCAACGGTTTCTTGCGGAATCGTTCGCACGAAAGATTTCATCCTGTGGGAACGTTTGCCCGATTTGATTTCCAAAACCCAGCAACGCAATGTTGCGCTTCATCCGGAATTTGTAAAAGGTAAATATGCTTTATATACTTGTCCTCAAGACGGATTTATCGAAGCAGGTTCCAGCGGTGGAATCGGCTGGGCTTTGATTAAAGATATTACACGCGCTGAAGTGAAACGGGAAAAAATTATTAATTTCCGTAAATACCATACAATTAAAGAAGTGAAAAATGGAGAAGGTCCTTCTCCGATTAAAACCGATAAAGGCTGGCTGCATTTAGCTCATGGCGTGCACTGTTGCGCTGCGGGACTCAGGTATGTGCTTTATTTATACATGACCGATTTGAAAAATCCTTCCAAAGTTATTGCCGAACCGGGAGGATATTTTATGTCGGCTCAAGGGAAAGAAAGGATAGGAGACGTGTCGAATGTGTTATTTTCCAACGGCTGGATTGCCGACGACGGGAAAGTGTTTATTTATTATTCTTCATCCGATACCCGCCTGTATATGGCTACTTCCACCATCGACCGATTGGTTGATTATTGCCTTCATACGCCCGCTGATAGAGGCAGATCGCGTACCTCCGTGGAATCAATAATAAAATTGACAGATAAAAATCTAAAAAATAATTGAATAATTTCTATTATTTTCACTAACTTTGCGTCAATTTTTTATCTTTTCAACAAATAATAAAACATTTTTTTATGAAAACTATCGGTAAAATAACAAAATTGATTGTTTGTCTGCTTGCTGTATGCTTATACGCAAACGCCCAACAAAGTATGAAAGTGGTCGCTACTTATCCGGTAAGCGGAAATGGGCGATATGATTATTTAGCTCTGTCAAAAGACGGTAAACTGTATGTTTCGCATGGCGATCAGGTGAATGTATTAGACGAAAAAACAGGCAAAGAGATTACCGTAATTCAAGGACTATCGGGAGTTCATGGAATTGCTTTTGATTACGGGAATAATAAAGGATTTATCAGCAATGGGGCTACCAATAATGTTGCCGTATTTGATCTAAAGACCAATAAAGTAACCAATACGATTGCTACGGAGAAAAATCCGGATGGTATTATTTACGAACCTTTTACAAAGACAATCATCACGGGAAACGGGAGGAGTAACAGCCTCTCTATCATTGATCCGAAAACGGAAAAAGTCATTCGGACTCTTCCTGTCGGCGGTAAGCCGGAAAGAGCTGTTTCCGACGGCAAAGGATTGTTGTTCGTTAACATTGAGGATAAAAGCGAAATTGTTAAAATCGATTTGAAAAGTTTTGAAATAGTAAAACATATTCCTTTAGCTCCTAAAGGTGAAGAGCCGAGCGGATTAGCCATCGACTTAAAAAATAAGCTACTTTTTTCCGGATGCAGCAATAAAGCCTTAGTGATAGTTGATTATGAAAAAGGGAGTATTGTAAACACCTATCCGATTGGCGACGGCTGCGATTTCGTCGAATATAATCCAAATACGGAAACCGCTTTCTCTTCCAACGGAGGCGACGGAACATTGACTGTTTTGAAACGCAACAGCGCTAATAATTACAGCGTCAGCAATGTCGTTACCAAACCCGGTGCAAGAACAATGGCTTTGAATGTAAATACGAATACCGTTTATTTATCTGCTTCGGATTTCAGTTCTACGCCGGATGCCAACGGAAGAAAAAGTATGCTGCCCAATAGTTTTAAAGTGATTGTAGTTAAGTGATTGATGAAATAATGAATTAAATATTGTTATCTGAATTTTTCAATTCCCTGTATTTTTTTGGTGTTGTCTTGAATTTTTCAAAGAAAATCCGGTAAAAACTTCCGCGATTATTAAATCCGGCTTTAAACATAATCTCATCCACCGAATACCGGCTGCTAATCAACAGCTTTTCAACGATTGCCAAGCGGTATTCTTTAATCATGCCGGCGGGAGTGTGGTCGGTAATCGTTTTCAATTTTCGATAAAGATGCCGTGCGCTTAATCCAAGTTCCGATGCTAATTGCTCGGTTGAAAAGTCGGGATTAGTCAGGTTTTTATCAATAACAAAAACCATCCGCTCAAAAAACGCCTTGTATTCCTTGTGGATGAATCTTCCATCCATAAACTCGTAGGCGCTGATTGCCGATTGGTAGTAATCCTTTAAATCGTTCTGCCGTTTGAGGAAATGTTCGACCATCGACAATAAATATTCCACTTTGAACGGTTTTACGATATAAGCTTCCGCACCGGCTGAAATTCCTTCCGTTTGTTCCTCCGGAGTGTTTTTTGCAGAAAGCAATATAAAAGGAATGTGAGCCGTCCGGCGGTCGGCTTTTATTTGTTTCATCAGAGATATTCCGTCGATACCGGGCATCATAATGTCGGAAATAATCAGATGCGGCTGAATAATTTCCAATGTTTCCTTCACTGAATGAGCATTATCCAATGAAACCACATTGTATTGCTTCTTTAGAATATCGGAAATAAACCAAAGCATTTCGGGGTCGTCGTCGATGACAAAAACGGTTAATTTGGATTTAACCGGCAAGTTGTTTTCTACTTCAACCACCGGCTTGTCAACCCACGGAATCGAAGAAACAATCGCCGGCTGTTTTTCCATATTTTCCGATTGTGTGTTATCCGTAATCGTGCCGGACGGAAGCATCACGCAAAATTCGGCAGATTCGCCGGGGACGCTGCTAACATTGATTTCACCGTTAAGCAATTTGACCATGCTATGACAAATAGCCAGTCCTAATCCGTTTCGTGAAAAAATTCCCTTTTGCGTTTGTCTTTCAAAATTTTCCAACACACTGTAGCGGTCGAAAATAAACGGCAGGTCTTTTTCCTTAATTCCTTTCCCTGTATTAGTTACCCTGATTTTCAACGCTTGATCTTCCACGTCAATTTTTAAAGTTATTTTTCCTTCGTCCGGCGTGTATTTAAATGCGTTGGAAAGTAAATTCGTCAGGATGGTTGTAAAACAATTTTCATCCGTATTCCAAGCGATTGCATCGGCAATATCCGTTTCATACTCGATATGCTTTGAGTCTGCCAACTCCGTGAAAGAATCTGCAATCGCACGCGCTGAATTTGAAATATCCAACGATTCGATTATGCAGGATTTATGCCCTGTTTCAATTCTTCTAAACTCAATCAGTTCCTGAATTAGCGAGTTCAGACGCTTGGCATTTTTCAGAATCAGGTTGGCGTAGTTTTTTACAAAGCCATCCGACTTTTCATACGACATAAGCCGGTCGCAAGGACCATAAATCAAAGTCAAGGGCGTAGAAAATTCATGGGTAATATTGGTAAAGAAACGCAGTTTCGATTCATAGATTTCCTCCTTTTGTTGCTGATTCATTTTTTCTATCATGCTTTCCCGCTTCCGCCGGTATTGGAGACGGATGAACCGGACGAAAAGATAAACGGAAAATAAAAGCAGCAGCATATAAATCAAATATGCCCAAACAGTTCGATACCAAGGAGGAAGCACTGTAATCCGAAGCGAATAAATATTCGACATTGCATTACCGGTATTACATTTAACCTGCAAGGTATATTCACCTGGAGAAACATTGGTCAGATTGACAACATTGGAATTTCCGTTATTGATCCACTTGTCGTTAAGATTTTTCAAATGATAATAGTATATACAATTCTGACCGTTCAAATAATCCAGAGCGACGAAGGAAACGGAAAAGAAATTCTGATCATGTTTAAGCTCAATAAATTCTCCGTTCTTTCCGGTTTTCATAAAATCGTTCAGATTGTATTCTTTTTCATAAATTCGTAAACCTGTAAAATAGATTTTAGGAACAAATTCCTTCTTGGCATAAACGTCCGGCGCTATGGTGACAAATCCGTTGGTACCGCCAAAGAACAAAGTTCCTGTTTTATCATCTTTTAAATATGCTCCATCGCTAAATTCAAACACATTCAGACCGCTTTTGTTATTATGTACATGGAAAGACTTGGCTTCCGGATCAAACTGCACGACGCCGCTATTCGTACTTAACCACAAAAAACCGTTATTATCTTCCAGTATTCCGTGAATCGTATTGTTGGGAAGTCCTTCTATTTCATTGTAATTTTCATACGAAACCTCATGAGTTGCCGGATTATATTTCGACAGTTTCAAAACCCCGAAACTTGTTCCGACCCATATATTCCCTTTGGTATCTTTATTGATGCTTAATATATCATTGATAGTACGGATATTATTGATATGAAACTGTATTTCATCAAAGTTTTCGGTGCGCAGATTCAGTCGCCTCAATCCATATCCGCGGTTTCCGAACCAAAGCGTACTGTCATTTTCCTGACAGGCAGTAAAGAAATAATTGTAGGACATTTCATCTTTTATAAACGTAAACCGTTTGATTGATTTGATAAAAGGTTCATCTGCCGACCCGCCAAGAATGACTTTGAAAATTCCCGCGCCTACCGAAGCCAGCCAGAGCGTTGAGTCGTTCACTTCGCAGATGGCATGAACGTAAAGAATCTGTTCCGGGCTTTGAGACGCCAAACGCTTTATTTTATTTTCTCTGAACGAATAATAATTTAATCCGGGACCGTCGCCACCAATCCAGAGCAAATTCCGGCGACTTTGTTCAAAAGCATAGATTGAATTATTGATAAGCGCGCTGTTGGTTGTCTTTACAGGATTAATCCTCTTAGTATTCAATTCATTTCCATTATCGTAATTTTCAATCAATAAAATACCGTCGTCTTTTGTTCCAATCCAAAGATTCCTGTTCTTATCCAAGAACAGCGCCCGGATTGGTTTTTGAATGGAAAACTGCAAATGTTCAAAAGTCGTAGCGCGAATGGAAAACAAATCGCGAGTGTAGATATACACTCCCTGTCCGTCGGTGCCAATCCACAAAATATCCTGCTTTTCGTCTTTGCATAAAGAAAATACTCCGCAAAAAATATCAACAGGTTCAATCCGGTATTTCAGTTCATTTTCGGGCGTATTCCGAAGGCGAATCAAGCCATTGGTCTGAAAAGCCGCTAAATAATCATCATGGTCTTTGATAATGGAAGACACGATGCCTCTTTTTTCAATTTCTTTTTCCAGATTGGCGATAAAACTTTTCTTGCCGTTTATTCCGTCTGTTTCAAAAAGACAATCAGTGGAATCGATGAAATAAATGCGTCCGGCATCTTCAAAAGCATACCGGATCGGCAAGCCGTGAACGAAATCGCCTGCGGGAGCAAGTTGGGGTTTCCCTTCGGGAAACGTTATCCGGACATTTTGTATAACTCCCCTGTTCGTAACGATCCACAAGATATTTTCCCGATCGATAAAAATACGTTGAATCTCACTCTTGATGATACCCTGAAATGGAAGGGAAACAAAACGCTTTTCCCGTTTATCGTAATAATCAACCGTATCGTCCTTATGAATGGTAAAAACTTCATTACCGGATGTTTTCGCCCAGAAATACTTTCCCTCAAATTCCTGATAACATTCTATTTCCCTTGTTTTCTTGTTATAACGGTTGAGACCATGGTTGGTATTTATCCAGATAATCCCGTCTTCTCCTTCTTTAACTTCTTCGATCAGATTTCCCGAAAGACTGCCTGATGTGTTTACGTTGGGTTTGAAAATATGAATATCCACCCCGTTATAGACATTTAATCCATCGACCGACCCGAACCACAGAAATCCTTCGCTGTCCTGGCATATCGACAAAATGGCGCTGTTCGACAATCCTTCCCTGCTCGACAGTTGCCTCAAATTATAGGCTTTCAGCGAGTAAGCGAAGAAGAAAGACAAAAGAAAAATTCCTGATAGTCGCATAAATACTATTTTTCTAAGAATGTACAAAGATATGTAAAAATGTAACATTTGGTACGTTATTTCCTCTCAAATCATTTTATCTTTGCAAATTAATTTATTATAATATGGAAAATAATGTAAACTCCACGATTGGAGAAATTGTAACAAAAGATTTTAGAACGGCTTCTGTCTTCACGGAGTATGGTATCGATTTTTGCTGCGGAGGAAATAAAACGCTGCAAAAAGCCTGCGAGGAAAAATCGGTTAATATACAGGAGTTGAAAGAAAAACTGGATAAAGCGACTCAAGGCGAAAAGGGGAACGACCTTGATTTCAATTCATGGGATCTCGATTTATTAGCGGATTATATCGAAAAGACCTATCACCGGTATATAAAGGAAAAAACACCCGTTATTCTGCAATATTTAGAAAAAATCAGGGAAGTGCACGGAACGCATCATCCCGAATTATTTGAGATTTACGATTTGTTCTCACATTCTGCAATGGATTTGGGAATGCACCTGCAAAAAGAAGAACGGATTTTATTCCCGATGATCCGGCAGTTGGCGGAATCAAAAGATTCCGGTCAGGACACGGAACTTGGGCATTGCGGAACTATCGAAAATCCGATTTCGGTGATGATGGAAGAGCATGTAACAGAAGGGGCAAGATTTGAGAAGATATCGGAATTATCTCATAATTATACGACGCCTCCCGATGGCTGCAATACTTTCCGCGCTGCCTATTCGCTACTTGATGAGTTTGAACAAAACTTGCATAAACATATTCATTTAGAGAATAATATTTTGTTTCCCAAGGCAATCAAGTTGGAGCAATCGTTGTTTTAACGGCTCGTCTCCGGATAAATCATACGCCGACACAATCTATCGTTGCATTGTCTTTTTGTGATAACAAAAATTTCACTAACTTTGCAGAATCGTAAGTGAAACGGCATGAGAAAAAAAATAGCCATTG
>Ga0209629_10000083_pt1 | contig 41940 bp, 42 predicted proteins | sample TergutCu122P5_FD_187286 | JGI IMG/M metagenome (GOLD analysis project Ga0209629, IMG submission 187286) | Cubitermes ugandensis P5 segment gut microbial communities from Kakamega Forest, Kenya - Cu122 P5 (SPAdes) (version 2) | ecosystem: Host-associated > Arthropoda: Insects > Digestive system...
TACTTACGCCGTTGTCGAACCATTCAAATATTGTTCCCGCAGGATAAGCGTTTGAAACTTTTAATTCCAATGTGCCGCTTTTGCAAACAGTAAGGTCGTCTGTAATCGGTGTGCCGTTTACGGTGGCAATCGGCTCATCCAAAGTTGTGGGATTATCTGTCTGGTCTATCAATATTATTTTATTGCTTATGCGCGAACCGCAAGTGTCTAATTGCTGCACAGCGAACCATTCGCCCGCCATCGAAGCGCCGCTTACCGTAAGCGGATTTGTCTGAGCGCCGCCGTATAATGCGCCATTGTGAAACCATACAACAGGTTCGGTTACATTTGTTGCCGATAAAATAACATTCCCGCTACCGCAAAGAATGCTGTTGTTGGTCGCTTTTATTACCGGCACGCTATAACTTGTATTGCTGTTTTGGGTTACAAAAATTTTCTGCGGCTCGGGTGTTGAACAGCCAATCAACCCTCCATATACAATGTATTCTCCCGGATTTGTAATCTCCATATAATTACCTGTATTCACAATCTCGCCGCTATGTACCCACACATAGTTTACTCCTTCCTGCGGATTTACGACGTATGCTACCGCAGCGCCGCTATTTCCACAAATTACGGTGGTATTTTTATTCAAAGTAAATGGATCTATATTTGAAGGACATTCCGCACCCGCCTGTGTGAAAACAAATTCCTTAAATTCGCCGGTACAGTTATTAATCACTCGCACAATAACGCTTCGTTCGGTGTGGCTGAAGTTCTCGCTGAAAGTAAGTGAAAATGCCGATGTATTCTCATCAACCGTTAATGTAGCATAAGCCGTCCCTGTCGCAATAATTGTGTAAGGGGGCTGGCTTGTCAAAACACACGCAGGGTTTTCTACGGGCGTGTAGGTACAAGTGGGGTCGTCGCCGCTTGCGGAAAAAAGCGCAAGCGGATCATACACGCAATTATCGCCTACTAAGGTAATATCTGCCGTCCCCAAACAGAGTGAAATCCATTGCGTACCGTTCCAATATTCGATACAGTTTGTTTGTTTATTGAAAATCTGTAAACCGAAAGCAAGAGGATTGCCTTTAAAGCCCGCTGCATTTGTGAAAATCGCATCACGTTGAGCGGTAGTTTCTATTTGCGGTAACCGCAAACCTTTGTTATTTCCGCTAACCAATTCGAGCAGCGAAAATGTTTCGGGCGACTTGTCCGCTCCAATTGTTACTTGACTGTACGCAGGGATTGATGCAATAAACAATCCGCAAAACAGTACAAAAATAATCTTCTTTTTTACCATTGTTATAAATTATTTTAAGTTATTAATTAATTTTTTCTCTATTATAAATTTGATAATTTTTTTTGCATAAACATATTAAATCGGTATTTACTGCCTTGCGTGCGTACCTGCATATTTGATAGCATATCCAAAGAAATTCAAAAGGAATTGCCCGTTATATACTTGCTGCGTTCCGCTCAAACCTGAATTATTTGTATAATCCCAAGGTCTTGGGAGCGTAGGGTTAGTACATATCGGAGCAGTAGATCCGGATGAAGTACTGCTTCCGTTATCCCTCCAGAAACCTCCGTCACCTGTCCAAACAAAAGCTTTGTCTCTGTGACGTGCCACAAAATATTGCGGATTCGGACTGGGTGAGCCGGTAGAAGGATTAGTTGCCAAAGCCACTACAGTGCCGCTGGCAGGCAATGTACCGGACATTACAGTTCCGAGACTGTTATTATCGTTTGCCAAAAGCGTGCCTGTTATATCGTAAAATGGTCCGCCTAAGATGGGGTCGCTTTTATCGCTGCCTACACGATATAATCCTATATTCGTATTGCCTGAATACCACAGAGCGCCGGGAGTACTACTACCGTACACGGTAACTCCGAAAATCTGAGCCAATATAGCTTCTATCGTATTGCCGCCGCCGCTTGGATTTCCGGTGGTTCCGTTGTTGTTTTCCATTGCGATAAATAACACGCCGTTGTTGTTTATATAACTGACTGCGGCTGTTACATCGGCAGCATTAAGACCGTTGTTGTATCCGGTAAGTATAATGTCGTATTTTTTAGAATTGATTTGGGTAGCTAATGACCCTGCACCACTACTGCCAACAGTCATTTTTACGCCTGCGGTAGGCACTACTCCGTTTACGCCGAAATTCTTATCGGCATTGGAAGTTGTATTTCCGCTTGCGCTTGTAACGAGATAGTTTTTAAAGTTGGGCAATTGATAGTTTCCGTCGCCCAATACCATTATATTCATAGCACGATATACGTAATTAATATCAAAAGTAACCGTATTGCTGCCGGAAGTAACCGTATAGGTTTTCGTGCCGACTACTCCATCTGGAGTGCCGCTCGGATACAATTTAATAATTTGCGGGCTTGTCGAAGCGATTAATTGACCGCTTCCGCTGAATGTAACGCCGTTTTCTGCTTTGGTAGTAAGATTATATTCGCCTGCCGTAGTAGAAACAACGGAAAGCGAGACGCTGTTTACGGGTATATTTCCGTTTACATCAATGATATAATTGCCCGACCCCGGATCAATACCTGCCAAAGTCATTGACGATATATTTACCGTGGCGGGACTGACGGTAATCGGAATATAACATGCTGAAGTTATTCCGCCCGCAGAACTTTTTACCGCCAGATTTACCGTTCCGCTTGTATTGGGCGCGGTAGTCGCGTCGGCAATTAATGTAACATAAGTTTTCCCCGTTAAATCAATTGAACCGCTGGAAAATACCATACCTCCACCGCTTGCGGTGATGGTAGTTATTCCGGGGGTTTCAACCGTAACAGGTAACGTAATTGTCTGGGCTATTGTCAAATTTAGATTTTGCATAGGCGTTGTTCCCGAAAATGATGCTGTTGAGCAGTCGGCGCTAAAACCTACACCAGCCAGATTGACGGTGAATGGATAAGTTGATACGGAAGTCGACCCGCTATTGCTCAAAATGAAATTATCCTGCCCCGTACCGTACGACAACGCTTGTCCGCCCGTTACAGGCACAATTACCGTAACCGTTTGCGGGAAAGTACCGTTGGGATTAAACCCTGATGCTTGAGAAATATTCCCCTGAGCACTGAACTGGTAACCATTTACAGTATTGGAAGCCAAACTCCATGCTCCCGGTGCTTTTACATTTAATGTTACCGCCAAATAATAATCAGCGGCATTTAGTGTCGTGTGTATTGGGTAAATATTCGGAACGACCGTAACATTTGTAATTGTATAATCAGGCGTTAACGGACTTATCGGAATTATTAAGGACGAACAGTGCGCCTCTATCCCGTTAAATGTAAGATCAATAGTATCGCTTTGGGCGATTATAGGCGTCCCGTTTGCCGCCAGATTTACCACATAGTTTCCGGCATTGGCAAAACTTCCGCTCGAGGTAAAATAATATCCGTTTGCCTTAGTGGGCGTTGCCGTAATCGTGTACATTCCCGGTTTGGTTATTTTCACCGGTACCGACAAATAATTGCCACCATTCATGGGCGTACTTACTACATAAATTCCGTTTACGGTAGTGTTGTTGCAATCGACTGTCCCCAATGCCGTAGGAACTCCGCCGCACAAACTCGTCCATTCTCCTAATTGTGCATCATAATAATTAAAACAACTTTCATCCGTGTTAAATATCAATAAACCGTTAGAAGGGCTTGAAATGTTATTTCTTTCGATTTGACCCATTCGGGGAATTAATATTCCGTCGCTAATAGCACCGTTTTTTCCGCTGGCTACAATATCCAATGTTGCCTGCGGATTTTCGGTGTTAATGCCTACCTGTGCGTTTAGAGTTACGATGCTCATAAGGGCAAATATGCCCGTAACAATCATTTTTTTGTTCATTTTAAATTATTTTTAAGTTAGTTGAATAATTAATTTAATAGTAACAACAGGAATCCATACCTGATAAAGACGCGGCAAAGATAATACATTTTTTATTATTTTACAAATATATTTACTAATTTATTTGCTAATTTATTTATATATAAATTACTAATAATATTATATATCTATTTATCAGTAATTTATACGATATACTCAAAATTATTTATTATATTTTTTTAATTTTATTTTATAGATTATTAATATTCAACAACGTATGTAAAAATATATTTTTATTGTTAAAAAACTACTTTTACATTATTATGATATTAATGAACTTTTTTTTTAAAAATAAAAAATATAAATAGTAAAATTTTTAATATCAAGTATTTACAAAATATTAGAAGTTTGTGAATTTAAAATTGTTTTTTGGCTAAAAAAAACATTATTTTTGCACAATGAAAATATCACGTGATGAAATAGAAATTATGTCGCCTGTGGGGTCGTGGGAAGCGTTGGCGGCGGCGATAAAAGCGGGTGCGGATTCGGTTTATTTTGGAACGGAAAATCTGAATATGCGCTCAAAATCGAGCATCAACTTCACAACTGCCGATTTGCGAAAAATTGTGGAAACGTGCAAAAATGCAAACATAAAATCCTATCTAACAGTTAATTCCGTATTGTACGATGGCGATTTGCCGCTTATGCGTGAAATTATTGACGTTGCGCGTGAAGCGGACGTTTCGGCAATAATTGCCTCAGACGTGGCTGCGATGATGTATGCAAATTCTGTCGGGGTAAAAGTTCATCTTTCCACGCAATTAAATATCGCAAATATTGAGGCGTTGCGGTTTTATGCGCAGTTTGCCGATGTGGTCGTTTTGGCGCGCGAATTGAATTTGCAGCAAGTGGCTCAAATTCATCAATTTATTGAAAATCAAAATATTACAGGACGAAGTGGCGATAAAATCCGCCTTGAAATGTTTTGCCACGGTGCCTTGTGTATGGCTGTTTCGGGAAAATGTTATTTGAGTTTGCACGAAAAAAATCTTTCTGCCAATCGCGGCGCGTGTAATCAGATTTGCCGCCGCTCGTATGTTGTGCGCGATAAAGATTCGGAAATTGAACTCGAAATTGAAGACGAAAATATTATGTCGCCCAAAGATTTGAAAACCATACATTTTGTCGATGAAATGCTGGCGGCAGGGGTGCGCGTTTTCAAAATTGAAGGTAGAGCGCGCGGTGCGGAATATGTAAAAACTGTTGTTGAGTGTTACCGTGAGGCGATTGATTCTTCTCTTGCGGGCGATTTTACGCAGGAAAAAATCGCCGAATGGGACAGACGGCTTGCAAAAGTTTTCAATCGCGGATTTTGGAACGGATATTATCTCGGTCAGCGTTTGGGCGAATGGACAAAAAATTACGGCTCATCTGCCACGCATCGAAAGGTTTATATCGGCAAATGCACAAATTATTTTTCAAATATTGGCGTGGCGGAATTTATTTTGGAAGCCCAAAATCTGTCCGTTGGCGACGAAATTCTCGTAACCGGCGAAACCACAGGCGTTTATGAAGATACGGTTAAAGAAATCCGCGTTGATTTGCAATCCGTTCAAACAGTCGGCAAAGGAATTCCATTTTCCATTAAAACCAAAGAATTAATCCGCCGAAACGATAAATTATTCAAATGGGAAAAAAGTTGAGTAATCAGCAAAATTATAAAGAAAAGGGCTATTAAAACAGCCCTTTTCTTTTATTTTATTCAATCTTATTTTATAAATCCCCTGCGTTTGAGTAAGGCGTCGGGTTTTGGCTCGGCGTGGCGGAAGTTTTTATAAAGTGTCATCGGGTCTTCGCTGTCGCCGCGTTCCAAAATATTTTTACGGAAAGAAGTTGCAATTTCTTTGTTGAAAATATCGCCGCTTTCTTTAAACGCCGCAAAAGCATCTGCATCAAGCACTTCCGCCCAAATATAACTGTAATAACCGGCAGCATAACCGTCGCCATCAAAAATATGGCTGAAATAAGTGCTGCGATAGCGAACAATAATTTCGGGAATCAATCCGATTGAATCCATTGCCTGCTTTTCAAATTTCTCAACATCAAAATCGGTCGTATCCGTTTTTGCGTGAAAATCCATATCAAGATATGCTGCGGCAAGTAATTCTGTCATCGCAAAGCCCTGATTAAATTTTTGCGCAGCAATTAATTTATCAATATATTCCTGCGGAATAACTTCGCCGGTTTTGTAATGTTTGGCGTATGTCTTCAAAACTTCGGGCTGAAAACACCAGTTTTCCATAATTTGCGATGGTAATTCCACAAAATCGCGCGTTACAGATGTTCCTGAAGTTGAAGGATAGGTGCATTTAGAAAGCAGCCCGTGCAAAGCGTGTCCAAATTCGTGGAAAAGTGTTTCTACATCGTCAATAGTCAGCAAAGACGGTTCGCCGGCTTTCCCTTTTGTCAGATTTCCAATATTTACAATTACAGGACGATGGTCTTTCCCGTCTTTTACAAACTGGTCGTTAACGTTGTTCATCCACGCACCTGCGCGTTTGCCTTCACGCGGGAAATAATCGGTATAAAGCAATCCGATAAGCGTTCCGTCGCTGTCGTTCACTTCAAAGGTCTCGGCTTCCTTATTATATAAGGGTACATTTGTTACTTTTTTAAAAGTAATTCCGTAAAGCCGCGTAGCCAAATCGAATACCCCCTGACGCACATTTTCCATTTTAAAATATTGACGGATTGCCTCTTCGTCGAGGTTATATTTCTGTTTGCGCAGTTTTTCGGCATAATACGACCAGTCCCACGCCTCAAGTTTTTCGCCTTTGCCGTCCTTGTCCATCATCGCCTGCAATTCGGCACGTTCGGTTTTTGCCTGATTTAAAGCGGGTTGCCAAACCGTTTTCATAAAAGCAAATACTGCCTCAGGCGTTTTTGCCATTTTATCATCAAGAATAAATGCGGCAGGCGAACGGAAACCCAAAAGTTGCGCTTTTTTCACGCGAAGTTTCATAATTTTGCTTACAACTGCCTTATTGTCAATCGAATCGTTATGATTTGCGAGCGTAGAATATGCGGTAAGCAGTTCGCGGCGCAATTCGCGGTTGTCGGCATATTGCAAAACAGGCAAAAAACTTGCTTTATCTGTTGTGAAAAGCCATTTTCCTTTCTGTCCGGCTTCGGTGGCTGCCGCTGCTGCTGTTTGTTTAATACTTTCAGGCAAACCGGCAAGTTCCGATTCGTTTTCCACAAATTTTTTATACGCTTTGCGCGAGGCAAGAACGTTTTTTCCAAATTTCAATTCTGCCAAAGCAAGTTCCTTGTTCAAAGCGCGAAGTTCGGCTTTTTGGGCTTCATTAAGTTCGGCACCGCTGCGGACAAAATTACGATAATATTTTTCCAGCAAACGTGTCTGTTCGCTGTTCAAACCCAAAGTCGCCTTTTTGTCGTTCAACGCTTTGACGCGGGCAAAAAGTTTGTCATTCAGGTAAATGTTGTCGTTGTGTTCGGTCAGTTTTGGCGAAATGTCTTCGGAAATTTTCTGCATTTCGTCGTTTGTGTCTGCCGATTCAAGGTTGAAAAACACCGATGATACCTTTCGCAGCAGGTCGCCGCTAAAATCCATCGCCACAATTGTGTTTTCAAAAGTTGGCTCGGCAGCGTTGTTGGCTATCGAGTCAATTTCCGCAGCGTGTTGCCGCATTCCTTCGTCGAAGGCGGGCATATAATCCGCAATTTTAATTTTATCGAACGGCGGAACGCCATAAGGCGTGTTCCACTCGGCAACAAACGGATTATTGTCGAGATTTTTTGTTTTGTTAGTGTTACAAGCACTCATTACTAATACACTGATAATTAATAAATAAAATGATTTATTCATAATAATAAAATTAATAATTTGTATAAAAAAAATTTTTTACAAAAATAAGAAATATTTTTCAGATAATTTTTTATTTGAAAAAATTTCCCCCTACAAACTTTTTTTCAAAAATAAAGTTGTAATTTTGCGATAAATTTATTTCTTTTTTATTAATAATTTTTAAAATTTATTTTCCAATGAAAAAATCGATTTTATATTTATTGACCATTGTTTTGGCGGTGTTTTTCGCTGCTTCGTGCCACAAAACTGCGAAAAATACTTTTGTGCCAAAGCCGGTTGTTCATCAGGAATGGACGCGCAACGCCGTAATTTACGAAGTAAATGTGCGTCAATATACCAAAGAAGGCACTTTTGCGGCGTTTGAAAAATTTTTGCCGCAGTTGAAGGACTTGGGCGTTGATGTTTTGTGGTTTATGCCCATAAATCCTATTTCGGAGCTTAACCGCAAAGGAACGCTCGGAAGTTATTATGCCGTAAAAGATTACAAGGGCATTAATCCCGAATTTGGCACGGCAGACGATTTTAAAACGCTCGTGGCAAAAGCGCACGAAATGGGTTTTAAAGTGATTATTGATTGGGTTGCCAATCATAGCGGCTGCGACAATGTTTGGCTTGCCGACCATAAAGATTGGTATGTGCTTGATTCTGTGGGAAATCCGATAAGTCCGCACGACTGGACGGACACTTACAAACTAAATTACGAAAACGGTGCGTTGCGTGCTGCAATGACTGAGGCGATGAAATTTTGGGTAACAGATTTTGATATTGACGGTTTTCGTTGCGATGTTGCGGGCGATGTGCCAACTGCTTTTTGGGACAGTGTGCGCTTTGTTTTGGACAGCGTAAAACCCGTTTTTATGCTTGCGGAAGCCGAAAAACCAGAATTGCTTAAAAATGCTTTTGATGTGGATTACGCTTGGGAATTGTTGCATTTGATGAATAATATTGCCAAAGACAGCAGCGTGCAGACGATTCGTAATTATTTGTTAAAAAATGACAGTATTTTGCCCGAAGATGCTTACAAAATGAATTTTATTACCAATCACGACGAAAATTCGTGGAACGGAACCGAATTTGAGCGTTACAAAGGTGGTGTGCAGGCGTTTGCAATTTTAACTTATACTTTGCCCGGAATGCCGCTGATTTATTCCGGACAGGAAATTGGGCTGAATCGCCGTTTGCAGTTTTTTGAAAAAGACCCGATTAAAAACTGGTCGAAAAACAGCACTTTTGCTTTTTATAAAAAACTTAACGACCTCAAACACACTCATCCTGCGCTCAAAGCGGGTAATCAGGGCGGCGATGTGAAAATGTTTAACTATATCAGTTCTTTGAAGGACGTTTTGATGTTTTCGCGGGCAAAAGAGGGCAAAGAAATAGTTGTAGTGCTGAATTTGAGCAATAAAAAGCACGATGTTGTGGCAAATGAAATTTTCCCAAAAGGCGAATTTACCGATTATTTTACAGGCAAAAAAACTCAAATTATCCAGCCAATTAAACTTGGACCTTGGGAATATAAAGTTTGGGTAAGATAAAGATGAAATCCGTAACAATTTTAGGAATTGAATCTTCGTGCGACGATACTTCGGCGGCAGTACTGCGCGACGGCATACTGCTGTCGAACGTTATCGCCAATCAGCAAATTCACGCATCTTTTGGCGGCGTAGTGCCGGAATTGGCATCAAGAGCGCATCAGCAAAATATTATTCCTGTGGTTTCTGAGGCGTTAAAACGCGCGGAAATTGACAAAACGGAACTTTCGGCGATTGCTTTTACTCGCGGACCGGGACTTTTGGGTTCGCTGCTCGTTGGCACAAGTTTTGCAAAAGGGCTGGCGCAGTCGCTCGAAATTCCGCTCGTTGATGTAAATCATTTGCAGGGACACGTGTTGGCGCATTTTATTAGTGAAAACAAACCTGACGAACGTAAACCGAAATTTCCGTTTTTGTGTCTGTTGGTTTCGGGTGGAAATTCGCAAATAATTGTGGTTGAGGATTTTGACAAAATGCAGGTTATCGGGCAGACAATAGACGATGCGGCAGGCGAGGCGTTCGACAAATGCGCAAAAGTGATGGGTTTGCCTTATCCGGGCGGTCCGCATATTGATAAACTTGCAAAAGACGGAAATCCGATAAAATTTGCGTTTAGCAAGCCCAATATTAAAGGTTATAATTACAGTTTTAGCGGCTTAAAAACGTCTTTTTTATATTTTTTAAGAGATAAATTGGCAGAAAATCCTGATTTTATTTCGCAAAACTTAAACGACCTTTGCGCCTGCTTGCAGGCAACGGTTGTCGATATTTTAATGAAAAAACTGATTTTGGCAGCCAAAGAATTGAATATTAATGAAATAGCACTTGCAGGCGGTGTTTCGGCTAATTCGGCTTTGCGGCAAGCATTGATAGATTTTGGGCAAAAATATAAGTGGAATATTTTTATTCCACCTTTCGCCTACACAACCGACAACGCCGCAATGATAGCAATGGCGGGATATTTTAAATATTTAAAAAACGACTTTTGCAAATTAACGGAAGTCCCCTTCGCAAGGGTAACGATTTGATTTTCAAAAAGATAAATTTTCGCAAAAACAAAGTGATGAATGAAATCAAGTTATATTGCCAAGTTACCTGCAAGGCAAACCATAAAAATCCTGCCTGAAAAAAATTGAAACATTAGAATAATTTTATATCTTTGCACTTTCAAAATTCATACGAAAATGGAAAATTCAAAGAAATTAAACAGTAATCTGCATAGTGCAAAAAAGCAGAAAAACGATGAGTTTTACACGCAACTTGCAGATATTGAGCGTGAAATGTGGCACTACCAAGAGTATTTTGCAGGCAAAACGATTTATTGTAACTGCGATGACCCTTATGAAAGCAATTTTTTTAAGTACTTTGCAATGAGTTTTGATATTTTAGGACTAAAAAAACTTATCGCAACTTGTTATGTTGGGTCGCCCATTGCTAATAGAGAACTTTCTTTGTTTGACGATGAAAGCGCAGAAAATAAAACAACAAAATCACCCCATAAAATAGAAATTACAGAAATTCCCGAAAAGTTTCAAAAAGAAGCGATAGGTTTAGAAGCAGTAAAATTATTGTTAGCCAGCGACAAAAACCACTTAACACGTCTAAATTCTGACGGTGATTTTCGTTCAAAAGAGTGTATTGAACTTTTAAAAGAAGCAGATATTGTAGTAACAAACCCACCGTTTTCACTTTTTCGTGAATATATATCCCAACTCATTGAATATAATAAAAAATTTGTTATTATTGGAAGTAAAAATGCGATTACATACAAAGAGATTTTTAAATATATAAAGGAAAACAAAATTTGGCTCGGCAACGGTTTTGCAAATGGAAATGCTTATTTTAGCGTTGAAAACCCACGAAATTTTGCAAGTGGCGTTTATGATGAAAAAACAGGACTTGTTAAATTTCGTAATGTTGGTTGGTTTACAAATCTTGACCACAAAAAACGCCACGAAAAACTGTTTTTATTCCGAAAATATACCCCAACAAACTACCCCAAATATGACAATTACGATGCAATAGAAGTGTCAAAAATTGTTGATATTCCTGTTGATTATAATGGTATTATGGGAGTTCCTATTACTTTTTTAGATAATTATAACCCTGAACAATTTGAAATTTTAGCAAAAATGTCAACAACAACAACAGATGAATATAATTACGGCTACCCATATATTAATGGAGAAAGAATATATGCGAGAGTTTTAATCAAAAATAAATCATAAAATATGAAAATTGAATTACACGAAATATCTGTAAAAGATGTAGTTGCTGACTATGTCAATAACGATGAGGAAGGCGTAATTGGTTACAATGGGCTATTAAACATTCGCCCGAAATATCAGCGTGAATTTGTTTATAAAGACGACAAACGAAATGCTGTTATTGAAACCATTTGGAAGAATTTTCCACTTAATGTTATGTATTGGGCAAAAAACGCAGATGGTACTTTTGAAGTGCTTGACGGACAACAACGAACAATAAGCGTTTGCGAATATGTTATCGGAAAATTTTCGATTAATATTGACGGTAACCCACTTCTTTTCAAAACACTTCTTTCTTCTATGCCCAATAAAGCAGAAGCGATACTCAACTATAAACTGATGATTTATTTTTGCGAAGGTACAGAAGAAGAAAAACTTGATTGGTTTAAAATTATCAATATTGCGGGCGAAAAATTGACCGACCAAGAGTTGCGAAATGCTGTCTATACAGGTGAGTGGCTAACTGATGTAAAATCTAAATTCTCAAAAACTAACTGTGCAGCATCTCTCGTGGCAAAGGACTATGTAAGTGGTTCGCCAATTCGTCAGGAAATTTTAGAAACGGCTCTTGATTGGATTTCTAATGGAAAAATCAATGATTATATGGCTGCACACCAGCACGATAGCAACGCAAGCGAACTTTGGCAATATTTTCAAGATGTAATTCATTGGGTAGAAAGTCGTTTTACTGTAAAACGCCGCGAAATGAAAGGACTGCCTTGGGGCGATTATTACAACCGTTTCAAAGACAAACCATTAGACGCAACAACTTTGGAAACCGAAATCAAAAAACTTATGCAAGACGATGACGTAACCAAAAAATCGGGCATTTACGAGTATGTTTTAAGCCGTCAAGAGCGATGTTTGAATATTCGCGCTTTTACCGACACAATGAAGCGTGAAGTTTATGAACGACAAAATGGTATTTGTCCTCTTTGCAAACAACATTTTGAAATTGCACAAATGGAAGCCGACCATATAACCCCTTGGCACGAAGGCGGCAAAACCAACGCCGAAAATTGTCAAATGCTCTGTAAAGAATGCAACAGACGAAAATCTGGAAAATGAATGCCTTGTAAGTAACGAACAGTATTACGCAAGCAGGGTTATATGTTCGTATGAAATTGTTTTAGATACAAATTTTTTTATGGAAAATAAAAACGAAAAAAATATTTTTGGAAAATATGAGCATTATTCAGGGATTATTTATTTTGCAATAATCCTGATAGTTGCGCATTTTTTGTGGAAATTTCTCGTCATTGGCGACGAGTCCGATTCGCTTGTAACTTTTTTGGGTATAAATGTTTCTGCGCCATTTCGTTTTATGGTAAAGCATATTGCGCTGATTTCCAACAAAATAATTAATTTTTTTGGCTTTGGCTCTGTGGTGCGTTTAGGAAACAGAATTTGGTTTCCAGATGTCCAACAAGGTATTCGTGTTGTGTGGGGCTGCACTGCGATAAAACAGTCGTACATATTTATCTGTATAATAGCATTTTATCGCGGTTCGTGGAAACAAAAACTTTGGTATATTCCCGCAGGGCTTGTTGTGATTTATTTATTTAATATATTCAGAATCAGCGCAATATCAGTAATTACCAAATTTCATCCCGAATGGTTTTATTTCGTTCATCAAGTTTTTTTTAAATTACTTTTCTATTTTGTAATTTTCTTAATGTGGGTACTTTGGGAAGAAAAATTTGTACGAAAAAAAGTTAAAAAATAGTTTTACACTAAATTTCGTTGCCTTACAACTTCATACATTGCCACACCTGCTGCAACCGACACATTTAATGATTCAATAGTGCCACAAAGCGGAATTGCGGCTTGTTCATCGCAAATTTTTAAAATTTCTAAGGAAATTCCCTCATCTTCTGCGCCTAAAACCAAAGCCAAAGGAACTGTGTATGAGAGAGTTGTATAATTCGCATCGGTTTTTTCGGTAACGGCAATTATTTTCAAGCCGCTTTCGGATAAAAATCGTACTGCGTTTTTCAGATTTTGTACGCGGCAAATGGGAACCGTGAGCAATGCGCCGGCAGAAGTTTTTATCGCATCGGCATTGACCGCCGCACTGCCAGCCGAAGGCACAACAATCGCATCAACGCCTGCACATTCGGCAGTACGGACTATCGCACCAAAATTTCGAACATCGGTAATTCCGTCAAGCACAACAATATACGGACTTCGCCCCTGCTCGAAAAGTGCGGGAATAATATTTTCGAGCGATTGAAATTCAACAGGCGAAATAAACGCAACCGCACCCTGATGATTTTTTGAGGTAAGTTGATTTAATTTTTCGAGCGGAATTTTTTGTACGGGAATATTTTCGGCATTAGCGGCAGCAAAAAGTTCGTGCGACAGACGGCTGCTCATATCGCGGCGAAGATAAATTTTTTCTATCATTTTTCCGCTTTTAATTGCCTCTATCACAGAATGAATCCCAAAAATCATTTCTCGCTCGGCACGACGTTGAGTTTTATACATATTTTTTTCAGTATCAAGTATCAAGACAATATAATAACAACATTTTTTTTATTAATAATTATCGAAATACTAAATGTTGTTTTTTAAAATTTTGGGCAAAGGTAAGTTTTTTTCAATAAAAAATGTAATTTTGCAAAAATAATATCTTTTGATATTTTTTTTTAAATTCTAAAAATTTTGAAATCTTGGAATTTGAAATTTTGAAATATAAAAAAACAAATGGCAAATAAGGGAAATTCAACTTACGAACAGATTATCAGCGATTTACAGCAAAAAATATATAAACCAGTATATTTATTGATGGGCGAAGAGCCGTATTATATTGATAAAATTGCGGATTATATTGATGAAAACGTTCTAACGGAAGCGGAAAAACCGTTCGCTCAATATATTTTGTATGGACAGGATACCGATATTTCCAAAATAATAAATTATGCTAAACAATATCCATTTTCATCTGATTATCAGGTAATTATCGTAAAAGAAGCGCAAAATATCAAAAAGGATTGGGAAAATTTGTCATTTTATTTGCAAAAACCGCTAAATTCCACATTATTAGTAATTTGCTACAAATATGGCTCGCCTGATAAACGCTTAAAATGGGTTAAAGAAATTGAAAAAATTGGTACGGTATTTGAATCGGTCAAATTGCGCGATTACGAAATTGAAACGTGGGTAAAAACTTATGCGCAAAGTCAGAAAATTGAAATGGACGAAAAATCGGTCAAAATTTTTTGTGAATTTTTGGGAACGGATTTGAGTAAAATTGTCAATGAACTTGATAAACTGATACTTACATTGCCCGCAGGAAGTCGAAAAATTACAGCCGAGCATATTGAACGCAATATTGGAATCAGTAAAGATTATAATGTTTTTGAATTGCAAGCGGCTCTGATTCAGAAAGATGCATTGAAAGCAAATCGCATTGTGCGCTATTTTGCCGACAACAAAAAGGCAAATCCGATACAAATGGTTTTACCGCAACTTTTCAATTTTTTTTCAAATATTTTGCTTTATCATTATTTGCCTGCGGATATAAAACTATCTGGGTTTGAGCGATTGAACGAAAAGCGTGAAAAAAATGTTGAAATAGGGAAAGTCCTTGGAATTCCGCCTTTTCCTGCGGCAGATAATGTTGCCTCAGCCGCTCGAAATTTTTCTGCGGGAAAAACTTTAAATATTATCAATTTTATTCGCGAGGCGGACGCTCGAAGTAAAGGTTTTGGGGTTACGGAAAACAATGATTCCGAAATTTATAAAGAGTTGATTTTTAATATTTTACATTAATAAGAAAAATATTATTTTGTATTAAATAAAAAAAAATAAAAAAAAAATATTTTTTTTGCTGTTTATTAAAAAATAAGTTGTACTTTTGCAAAACATTTGTTTTACCTTAATTGAATAAGAAAAATTTTTTAAATTATATAATAGTATTAACATCAAAATTAGATTTTTTTATGAAGAAAACTATCTTAATGTTTGCGGCTGTTTCAATGATTTATGGAACAGTTGCTGCACAGGAAAGTGCCGGGACAAACGCGGTAACAGATTATTCGCGTTGGTCGCTGGCTATTAAAGGCGGTGTGAATCATTATCGCATTCAGCGTGATGATAGGGCTACTCTGAGCAGACCTGGGGATAACGGAATCCAATATTTTATTCTTAAGTCAAGCTGGCAGGTACCTGTTATTCAAGTAGAATACACCGCGACTCCTTATTACGGTATCGGTTTGGAAGCCGGTTATTACAATTACAACCGCTATCAGTTTGAAGGACACACGATTGATGCCATTTTGAACAGTTCGGTCAATCTGTCGAATTTGGTTTCTCCGTTGCGTAGAGGTTTTTGGCACAAAACTGCTCTTTATGTAAACTTTGGTTTGGGTTATGGATTTAATTCCTATAAAGACAGAGATCCATTAGTAAACACCGAAGACAGTCATTCTTCTGCGATTGCAGCCGGAGGTTTCAACTTTGACGTTAACTTTTCACGGTCACTTGCTCTGATTCTCGAAGGTCAATATCGTGCATACGACTTTGATATTTTGGGTGGAAAGCATGGTGCCGATGGCTCTCAAGGAACCTACAACAATGATGCATGGTTGGTTAACATTGGTTTGCGTTTCAAGTTTGGTGCGGTTAATAACGTACATACACGCAATGCAACTGTAAAAGAATACTTTGCTGACCTTTACCAAGTTGCTCCGCAGGATGATGGCTTAAAGCAGCGCGTTGACGCTCTTGAAAATGGCTTGAAAAACCTCGATGGCGATTTGAAAAAACTTGAACCAAAGGTTAACAAGAACACAAACGACATTGACCAGTTGAAAAGAGATTTACAAAAATTGAACGGCGCAGTTAACGATTTAAATAAACCGACAACTGTAACAGCATCGTTCGATAATATTCATTTCCATTTCGACAAGAGCACGATTGCCAACGACAATCCGCTTGACAAGCCAAATTCGTTCGAAGTTTTGAATAATATTGCCACAATTTTGAAAGAAAATGCAATGGGTAATAAAATTCGAATCATTGGTCACACCGACGCTATTGGTACTGACGCTTACAATCAGGCACTTTCGCTCGACCGTGCTGTTTCTGTAAAAAATTATTTAGTTAGCAAAGGCATCCCAGCAAATGATATTACTGTTGCAGGTATGGGTGAAAAACAACCTGTTGCAACAAATGATACGGCTGACGGACGCGCTAAAAATCGTCGTGTTGAATTTGAAATTTCAAAGTAAAATTTTTAAGTTTATACAAAAAAGGACATCGCAGGATTTTTTCTTGCGATGTTTTTTTATTTTTTTTTTGTAATTTTGCAAAAAAATTATGAGAAAGATTTTTACCTTAATATTATATTGTATCACTTCTCTGATAAATGCGCAAGTTATTGATGATTTTTCGGACGGTGATTTTTCCAATAATCCCGAATGGGTTGGGACTGCAGAAAATTTTTTTGTTAACAGCAATTTTCAGTTACAGTCCTGCGCCACGGCTACATCTACTTCATATCTTTTTACATCTTCTCGCGTATTGGACGATGCTGTTTGGCAGGTTGATGTGCGCATCGATTACACAACAAGTTCCAGCAATAATTCGTGTATTTATTTGATTTCCAACAAATTAACACCAGACACTTGCGAAGCATATTATGTGATGATTGGCGGGACAAACGATGAAGTGTCGCTTTATATGCAACACGGAACAAAAAAAACAATAATAATTGATGGTGTGGATAAACGTATTGATTATCAGCCGGTTATTTTAACAATTCGAGTAACGCGCGACAGCGAAGGAAATTTTGCCCTTTATTCTAAAAAACCTGAAGAAGCAGAGTTTATTCTCGAAGGAACGACTTTTAACAACACGATAGTTCGTGGAGATTATTTTGGTGTATTGTATCGTAATACAACTACTACAGGAAAAGCGTATATATTTGATAATATTGAAGTTACAGGAACAATTCCACCTGACCCAAAAGTTTATAAAAAACCGCAATCGGGTGATATTATATGGAATGAAGTGATGTTTAATACATCGGAAGCGCTGCCTGAGTATGTAGAAATTGCAAATTTAACTTCAGATACGCTGGATATTTCAAATGTTAAATTTTCAAATTTGAAGACAGACGGCAGTTATAATACTTTTATTATTGTTCCACCACTAACTCTCTTATTACCAAACGATTACGCCGCTTTTTGCAGCGATGCGATTCAATGTTATTATTATTTTAACTTAAATGAAGAAACTGCAAAAATTTACTCCACAACGCGCTGGAATGCGCTCAATAACGATGGAGCAACTTTGGTTTTACTTGACGACAACGAAAATACGGAATTTGACCGATTTACGTATTCTGCAAAAATGCAACATGTGCTTTTGAGCGATTTGCGTAATGTTTCTTTGGAAAAAATTAATCTTCAAATCCCATCAGCTGATGTAAATAATTGGCATTCTGCCGCCTCGGAAGTTAATTACGGAACGCCGGGACATAAAAATTCCCAGTTTCGAGAATTAAATTCTAATGCAACCGATAGCCGTGTCTGGCTCGAAACCGAATATTTTTCGCCGGATAACGATGGTTTTAACGACCTTTGTTATATTCGCTATGCAACAGATTTAGCAGGAGCAGCGGCAAATGCCGTAATTTTTGATGCCATAGGAAATCGAGTTAAAAAACTGTACGACAATGTTTTACTTCCATCAAACGGATTTTTAACTTGGGACGGTCTGCGTGATGACGGCAAAATGGCAACACCTGGCGTGTATGTGCTTTATTTTCAATTTTTTAATCCAAACACAGCCGAAAAAAAGGAAATTAAAATTCCTGTTGTACTGACTGTGAGGTAATCACACCCCCAACTAATTCTTTTTAAACCTGTATTTTACCTCTGCGAGTTGGTTGTTTGCCTCTACAATTTTTTCTTTCAGATTTTCTTTGTATTCTTTTAATTTGATTTTCAAAGAATTATCTGACTTTGCAAGCATTTGCACCGCAAGAATTGCCGCATTTTGCGCAGCATTTATGCCAACCGTTGCCACAGGAATTCCCGGCGGCATCTGCACTATTGATAAAAGCGCATCAATTCCGCTCAAAGACGAATTTATCGGCACGCCAATTACGGGTAGAGTTGTCATTGAAGCAATTACGCCGGGCAAATGCGCCGCCATTCCTGCGGCAGCAATAATAACTTCTACGCCGCGATTTTCGGCATTGCGGGCAAACTGTTCTACTTCTTTGGGCGTGCGATGAGCCGACAGAGCGTGAATTTCAAAAGGAATTTCAAACTCGTTGAGCAATGCCGCCGCTTTTTCCATCACGGGCAAATCGGAAGTGCTGCCCATAATGATACTCACTTTTGCTGTCATAGTTTTATCCAACTAATTCTTTATATTGCGTCGCCGAAAGCAAATTATCAATTTGCGCCGCATCTTTTACGGCAATCTGAATAATCCAACCCTTTCCGTAGGGGTCATCGTTGATAAATTCGGGGTGGTTTTCGAGTTCGTCGTTGAAGTTCAAAACTTCGCCGTCAATTGGCATCAACAGTTCGGAAACGGTTTTAACCGCCTCAACGGTGCCAAAAGATTCGTCTGCCGCCAGCGTTTCGCCTACGGTTTCAACTTCTACAAACACGATTTCGCCCAATTCGCGCTGAGCATAATCGGTAATTCCTGCAAAAGCAGTGTCGCCTTCTACACGCAACCATTCGTGGTCTTTCGTGTATTTTAAATTTTCGGGTAAATTCATTTTAAATTAAAAACTAAAAGTTAAAAGTTAAAAGTAATGTTAATCACTTGTTGAAACCTGATTTATACCTCATTTTTATTACAGAACAACCTTAGTAGCCAAAAATGATGAATTATTTTTACCTCATTACCTCATTTTAATACCTGATTTTTTTTAATGAGGTAATGAGGTTCTTTTTGTGATGTAATATTATGTTATTACTGAGGTTGTATAGTTTTATGATTAGGTAAAAATTAGGTTTATTTTCTTTAAATATTATTTTTCAATCCGTGATTCGCATTTATTATAAGTTTGCAAAAATACTAAAAAATAATTGATTATAGATTTTTTTTGTAATTTTGCGAAAAATAATCAGGGCTTTACGCTCTAATTCTCATAAGAAGAAAATATAGTAAATTTTTAATAAGTGAGAATAAGTGAAAAGTTATGCCGAATGGCGTGATTTGCTTTGTGCTTATTTTTCTTATAATGGTTTTGGTAGTAGATTGTGATAATAGGACTTTATCTCTTGTTGCGTGTGGGTATTAGGAAATACATTTCAAACAATGAAACTTAAAAATGAATATAATGAAGAAAAGAGTGATTTACATAGTAATTTTTATTTTGTCAGTTTCTTGTGGACAGAAAAATTCTAACACAAAAGCAACTGCCATTGAAGAAAATAATGCTGTTTCAGACAGTATATTTACCTTGTCCGACAAGTCAATAAAGTTTTTATGGCGGGACGACAAGTACGATGAGGTACTCAAAGATACATTTTCTACAATTTTTATTGACGAAGAGTACTGCAAAACGATTTCAGAACCGGAAAGAGCCGCTTTGGGCTATGTGGCAACATTTATAGGCAATGAATGTTGGTGGGACGGAGAAGCGAAAGACGATAGAAGTAACTTAAAATGCAGAATATTGACAGCATTAAATTTAGGTTATCAGTGTTCTGACACTCATTTAGGTTTCTTGCGACAATGGTTTCGCAATGACTCTATTGCTTTGAAAGAATTGGAACACTGTCCGACAACACCGTACGGAGCAACCATACAAGAGACGTTTGACGAAATTATTTTAACAGTAAAAGGAAATGAGATTTCAGTTTTCTTTAAAGCAGTAGGAGTAAATTTGAGAGATGAAGATAGTTGGGAGTGGTCAGAAACCGACTATTTTCGACTTGACAAAGATAATATTAAATTGATAAAAAAAGACGAATCTGAAGTTAAACAAAAGCATTTTGGAACAGATGATTAACAAAAAAATATATCAAAATTATGCAAAAAGAAGTATCCTGTCTTTTCGGATTTGCAATCCGAAAATGCTTATTATCAGGATTTTAAATCCTTTGCGACAAGAATGGACAAATTTTAACTAAATAATATGGATATAATAATTTCAATCATAGTTGTTTGTGTATTATTTTACGCATACAAAAGAATATTTTCCGACAAGGAATGTCCTGCTTGTCGCAAACATTCAGGCAAAGTTATGAGTGCTGCTGCACGAGGTAACAAAGTAGGTTATACATATTCTTGTAGAAAGTGTGGTTATAGTTGGGTAGGAGATAAACATACAGGTAAAGAATTATAAAGTATTTTTAAATTTAATATATTATGGGATTATTTGGTAACAATGAAACAAAAGAGTTTAAGGACAAATTTGTTGGTTTATATAATTTAGTGGTGAATTATTCTTGTGGAGATGTATTATCTGCACGACAAACGACCTTGAAAAAAATTGAAGTAAGTTTTCAAGAATAAAAGAAATCGCAAAACGATACCACGACCCTTTCAATGAGTATTTTACTATGTATGTACCTCAAGTAACACCTGTTTTTGGCGAAAAAACATCTATTGCCGAAGGAATAAGTATTTTGTATGGTATAATAGAGGGTGCTGTGTGCTGGTATAAAATTTCAACAAGTGTAGCCCGAATGGTTATTGAAGAGGCAAAAAGAAGTTGTAATACCCCACAGGGCAGAAGTGATTTGAAAATATCCATAAATCATTATACCAGATATACTTAATTTATTGAGTTTTAATGATTTGAATAGTTGTGCAATTTAAAATCTTATAATTATGAATATTTGTCCAAAATGTAATTCAATTTATGCAAAAACTGCTTTGCTGGCTTGCGACCCAAACGGCGAAAGAATAAAAACTTGTAAAGATTGTGGCTGTAAATATACAAATAACTGGGTTTATTCTGAAAAAATGGTTATACCGCGTAATGAGTTTAAAAACCGATTTTAAGCCAAACCAGATTTTTTACCAAAAGTAAAATAATAATAATCAATATGCCTTCAAAAACCATTTTAACAATATTAGTCGTTTTGGTTTGCATTTCGTGTGTAAAAAAACCTGTGGAAAACAAAGAAACTGTTTCTGCTAATTCTGTCATTGAACAAAATAATAAAACTGCTCTTGAAGAAAAACATATATATATTGAATTTTTAAAACCTATCAAAGGATATAAGGTACTTATGGACTTTCAATTTATTAATGCTGATAGTTGCTGGTGGAAGGATTATTCATATCTTACAACAAATTTTATATCCAAAAATGGCAAAATTGCATTTTCTTTTTATGATACCGTAAGGTATAACTATTTTGATAGTGGTCATTTTTCCAATGGACAAAAATTTTACATTTCAAATCCAAAAATTTCTTCAAAATTTAACAAAAATAAAATTTTTGATATTAGCGAAATTATGATTTATGGTGAGATTTTCGGTTTTATTGACTTGGACACCGATGGTAAAGATGAATTAGTTTTTGGAATTAATAATGTTGGGCAAAGGTTTCGTCCCATTATTCAATTTTTTACTTTCCCTGATGGTAAAGAAATTTTTCCTCAAACCGGTTATTACACACCTCAAACCGGTTTTTACTATGATGAATCACGAAATCCTTATATTCCCACTGGATTTGATAAAGGTGCTATGGTAGATTTAAAAAATAAAAGAATAATACAAGATATTACGAGTGGATGGAAAAGCAATGAATATGATATTTATGAATATGCTAATAATTTTCCGCGAACGTGTGCATCGTGATGGAAAAGCAATGAATATGATATTTATGAATATGACATTAAAAACAAAAATGAAAATCAAAGATTAAAATTAATAAAAAGAATTGAAGAAGAAAGCGGAAACGACACGTCTTCTATAAATATTACACATTACATTTATAGAAACGACAGTATAGTTAAAACATTCAGTGAAGGCATTTTAGATAAATATTACGACAAGAATTTTTATAAAGTTTTATATTATGGAATATAAATTAGACGTTTTATATATTTCCTGTCTTTTCGGATTTGCAATCCGAAAATGCTTATTATCAGGATTTTAAATCCTTATATTATCTTGCAAAGGATTACAAATCCTTTGCGACAAGAATACTTGCGTCTTGATACTTGCGTCTTGATACTTGTGTCTTGATACTTGTGTCTTGCATCTTACGGAAAATACATCAAACAATGTACGGGATAATGGTCGGAATATTTCTTTTTATCAACCTGTAAGTCGCTTGTTTTCAAATATTTATCATAAAAAATATAATCAATTCTGAGTTTATAAAATCCTTTGTCATAAGTCAGCCCAAGTCCTTTCCCCGATTTTACAAAAGCGTCTTTAAGTTCCTTACTTACAGTGGAATAAGTATATGAAAGCGGCACATCGTTCAAATCGCCGCAAACCACTGTTTTATAAGGCGAATTTTTTACCATTTCAGCGATTATTTCCGCTTGCACAGAGCGTTTTTTTGCCGCCTCGCTTAGTTTTTGCGCAAAAATCTTCGTTGTTGCAGGCAAATTTTTTCCGTTCGGATTGTCAATCACTTCGTTAATTCGTGCGTTGTCGTTCGCCGTAATTTTATTTGTTTCCAAATGTAAATTATAAAAGCGGTAAGTTGAGTCATTTATCACAATATCAGCATATATTGCAGAATTATATTTCGATTTTATGTCAATATTTTGCTTTTCGACTATTGGAAACTTGGAAAAAATCGCCATTCCGCTTGCCTGCGTTGTTGCGGAATTATTTCGATACCAGATAAATTGATATTTATAATCTTTAAAAATTTTTCTAATATCCTCATTTGTAATGTGTTGCGGTTTTTGGCTTACGCAAAATTCCTGAAGAAGAATAATATCGGCATTTTGCGATAAAATATAACCGAATCCTGAAGCGGTGTCGTTTTCGGAATATTTTTTAAAGTCAAAACTGCTCATAGTATTGTAAGTCAGAATTTTAACTGTTTTTTCTTTGCCGTTCAGTTCGGGCTTTCCTCTGAAAAATTGGTATGTCCGTCCGATAGCCGAAAACGAAAGCAGCAACACAATTGCGGAAATAAACGCCGCTTTTTTGAGGCGAATAATCCAAAATAAAAAGAATAAAACATTGATTATCAATAAATAAGGAAATAATAACGACAAAGTAGAAATCATTGGGAAACTGTTTGGATTTATGCCGCCCGCCGCCAAAGTAATCAATAAACTCAGCGCAAAACCGAGATTTATTAACACAATAATCGTTCGTGTGATTTTTCTAAACATTTGATATTAAATAGATTAACCGTATAATGTCTATAAAAGTTTGTGCAAAAGTACTCAATTTTTTTGTAATTTCTATGGAAAATATATATTTTTGCTTTCGGAAATTTTTTTTCATTTTAATGAGACAGATTTTTAAAAATACAAAAAGATGATAAATACAACGGAAATTATAGATTTAACGAAATCCTTTTCGTCAAAACTACCAATTTGACGAAATACATTTCGTCAAAACACTAAATTTAACGAAATCAATTTCGATATTTCAAAAAAAAGTTGTACCTTTGCAAAAATTTTATTCTTATGGAACAGGCAATTATCAATCAAAACCCGCATTGGAACGGCAAAACCTATCAGAATTTGCAGGAACGCAGTTTGTGTGAAACTCTGTTAGACAATCTGCAAACAAAACATATTCAGATACTTACAGGTATTCGCCGAAGTGGAAAATCAACTTTTTTCCGTATGCTGATAAACGAACTTATGGTGCAAACAAAACCAAAATCAATTTTGATGCTCAATATGGACGACCCGCTTTATTATGAAGTTTGGGAAAATTCAGCGATGTTTTACAACCTGATAGAAATTGCCGAAAAACTTACAGGCGAAAAGGTAAAATTTCTCTTTATTGACGAAGCACAGGCGGTAAAAGGTTGGGAGACATTCGTGAAAAGCGTGTATGACAGCGAGATTTTTGCAAAAATTTTCATTACCGGCTCAAATTCCTCTTTTCTGCAAAACGAATATTCGACTTTATTGTCGGGCAGATATTTGGAAAACAGAGTTTTTCCATATTCGTTCAAAGAAATTTTGTTGCACAACGGCATTAATTCCTATTTGGACTTGGCAAGTCAAACGCCAAAAGTGCTGCGACTGCTCGATGATTGCTTGGAGTGGGGCTGTTTTCCCGAAATTAAAGCGTTGAAAAACAATGGCATAAAATCAAATCTTCTAAAAAGTTATTTTGACTCGATAATAATGAAAGATTGCGTGTCGCGCTACTCGATTGCCGATGTTGCGATGTTCAAAAAAATGCTGTTGTATTCTGTGTCAAATGCGGGGGCGATTTATTCTTACAAAAGTTTAGGAACGGCGGTCGGAAGCAACGAAAATACGGCAAAAAAGTATATCAATATTCTCAACGACAGTTATATTATTCAAGATATTTCAAATTTTGCTTTTTCGTTAAAGGAAAATGTGCGCAACAGTCATAAAATTTATGTTGCAGATACGGGGTTGTTGAATGCAATTTCGTATCGTTTTTGGGATAATAAGGCGAAACTGTTTGAAAATTTTGTATTCAACGAACTGCAAAAACAAAACAGTGATGAGATAACTTTTGCGAGCAATGACGGCGAATGTGATTTTTTAATCAAAAATGGGGTTGATTATCAAGCATTTCAGGTTTGTTACCAACTAACGCCAACAAATCAAAAACGGGAATTTACAGGTTTTGATAATATTGCAGAAGTAAATTTAAAACGAAAAATTATCTTAACCTACAATCAGGAAGATAAAATCGGCGATATAGAGGTAATTCCTGCGTGGAAATACTTTTTTGAGTAAAAGTTAGAAAAAAATGAGATAGAGAAAAATCACAAATTTTATCATTTTTTCCCCTGCGAAAACAAAATCCGTTTTAAGGAATTTTTTAATTTTCAATTAATAAACCTTTAACCTGTTAAATTTCTGAAATTTAACAGGTTTTATAAAAAAACAGACCTCGTATCTAAACGAAATCTGCCTTATAAACAACGATTTATGAAAAATTAATTTCTTATTTCCAAAGGAGTTACCGTAACGTATGAAATATTGTTTCTCCTTTTTCGGAATTCTACAAGTCCATCGACAAGTGCAAAGAGTGTATGGTCTTTGCCAATACCAATGTTTTCACCGGGATGATGTACCGTACCACGCTGGCGTACAATAATATTTCCCGCCTTTGCAAACTGACCGCCAAAAATTTTCACTCCAAGTCGTTTGCTTTCCGATTCACGTCCGTTCTTCGAACTTCCTACACCTTTTTTATGTGCCATAATCTTTTAATTTTTAACGGTTTATACTATAATTTCCTTAATTTGCAATTCGGTAAGATCCTGCCGATGACCATTGCGTTTGCGATAGCCCTTGCGGCGTTTTTTGTGAAAAACAATTACCTTTTCGCCTCTTGCGTGCGACAGAACTTCTGCCACAACTTTCGCACCTTCCAAAGCAGGTGCACCTACACTTACAACGCCGTCGTTATCAACGAGCAGCACTTTATCAAATTCTACTTTCGAGCCGCTTTCTACATCGTTTATACGATGGACAAACAGTTTCCTGTCTGGCTCTACCTTGAATTGTTGCCCTAAAATTTCTACAATTGCGTACATTTTAAAAAAAATTAAAATTACATCAGGGAGGCGAGATGCTAACTGCATTGCTGCTTAAAGCCCCTTCTGAAAAATGGAGCGCAAAGGTACTGCTTTTTTTTATTTCGGCAAAATTTTTTTTATAAAAAAGAGTAGAAGTAGTTTTATAATTTTTTAAAGGAAAATTTTTTTATTTAAAATAAAAGCAGTACTTTTGCACCCGCAAAAAATTAAAATTAAATTTCCAATTATATAATTTCCAATTTCCAATAAATTATTAATTGTTTTTAATTTTTAACTTTTAATTTTTAATTGATAAAAATAATGAATCATTACGAAACCGTTTTCATTTTAACTCCCGTCTTGTCTGACCATCAGATGAGGGAAGCGGTTGATAAGTTTAAGTCCGTTTTAACCGAAGGCGGCGCAACTGTCACGCACGAGGAGAATTGGGGTTTGCGCAAACTCGCTTACCCTATCCAGAAAAAGCACACAGGTTTTTACAATCTGTTGCAATTTGACGCCGAACCACAGCTTATTGCCACTCTTGAGACGCAATATCGCCGCGATGAGCGCGTAATTCGTTTTCTTACTTTCCGTTTGGATAAATACGCTTACGAATACGCCGAAAAACGTAAAAATAATAAAAAAGAACAGCCGATTCAGCCGCTTGATATTATTGAGGCAATCGAAATAGTTGAAGAGCCGCCTGTGATTGACGAAATTATTGATGAGGAGGAATAAATTATGGCAGATTATAGAAATAATAATTCGGAAATACGCTATTTGACACCTTCTACGGTTGATTTGAATAAGAAAAAATATTGTCGTTTCAAAAAATCGGGCATCAAGTACATTGATTACAAAGACCCTGAATTTTTGAAAAAATTCCTCAACGAGCAGGGAAAAATTTATCCCCGCCGTCTGACAGGCACTTCGTTGAAGTTCCAACGTAAAGTGGCTCAAGCAATTAAGCGCGCACGTCATCTGGCTTTGCTTCCTTATGTAACCGATATGTTAAAATAATTTTTAATTTTCGAGGAGAAATTTATATGGAAATAATTTTGAAAGAAGATGTGGCAAATTTGGGCTACAAAGACGATATTGTAAAGGTAAGAGACGGCTACGGACGCAATTTTTTGATTCCTCAGAAAAAAGCGGTTATCGCTTCCGAATCGGCAAAAAAAGTGTTAGCCGAAAACATAAAACAGCGCACTCACAAAATCGAAAAGATTAAAAATGATGCTGTGTCTCTTGCAGATAAACTCAAAGATACGGTTTTGACCGTTACGGCAAAAACCAACGCAACCGGGAAAATTTTTGGTGCGATTGCTGCCGCTCAGTTGGCTGAAGAATTTGCAAAAGCGGGTTTTGATATTGACAAAAAGATAATTTCGCTCAAAGAACCGGTCAAGGAAGTTGGCTCGTATGTTGCGACAGTCAAAATTCATCGCGAAGTTAGCATTGATGTGCCTTTTGAGGTGGTTGCAGAAGAATAAAAATACTTTTTTTAATAGTGTTGATTGAGAAAGCCGCAAATTTTTTGTATTGCGGCTTTCTTTTTATTAAAAAAAATCTAACAAAATTTAGATTGAAGGATATATTTATATAATATTTCAAAATTCCAAAATTTAAAGATTTAAAAATTATTATAGGAATTTTTTCTGAAAATAAATAAGAATCTGTTTAAATTTAACAAAAATTACGACTTGTCATTGCGGGCTTGACCCGCAATCTCAAACAATGAAATATCCTTTGTGAACCTTGTGTAAAACTTTGTGTTCCTTGTGGTTAAAAATATTTTACCACAAAGTTCACAAAGAAAAACACAAAGGACACAACAAAATTTAATAATAAAGAACGTATCAGATTGCGGATCAAGCCCGCAATGACGACTGAAATTATAAGTCACATAAAAAAATTATTTATTAAAAAAAACGCAGCAAAATGAATTTGGAACAGGCGGCAAATTTGGAGCAGTTGTATAACCGATATAAAAATCAGATTTATACGCTGTGCTTGCACCTTGCGCGGGATAATGACTTTGCCGGCGAACTTTTTAGCGAAACTTGGGTGCGGGTGACGGAAAAATTTTATCAAATAAAGTCGGAATATAACATTTTGAATTGGATTTATACAATTTGCCTTAATATTTATCGAAAAAAACAAAGAAAAATAAACATTTTGTCGTTTTTTGGAGAAAATGATGATTTTTCCAATATAAAAAATGAAAATAAAAATGCCGAAGAAATTTTTATAGAAAACGAGACGAAATCGTTGCTGCACAAAAACATAAACAAATTGAGCGACAAATACAGAATTCCACTTATATTGTTTTATTTCAAGGAATTAAGTTATCAACAGATTGCTCAAACGATGAAAATTCCGACAAGCACGGTAAAATTTCGTTTAAATCAGGCAAAAAATATTTTACGTCAAAAAATGGAGAATTAACACAATGAATATCAATGAATTAGAAATATTATTAAAATCGCAAAGCGAGCAAATTTTTACAGTTCCGCAGGATTTGGATTTTTCCACACAAGAAAAAATGCAAGCGGTCAATCAAAATCGCAAGCCGTTTTTTCTGAATTTAATTTTAATCACTTTATGCCTTTTATTGAGCGTTTTGGTTATCATTTTATTATTGCCAAATATTTACGATTTGTTACAAAAAATGATTGTTTTATTTGTAAATATTAATTTTATGTCATTAATTATTTTATTATATTTATTAAATTACAAAATAAATTATAAACAGGAGGTTATATTATGAACAATCTTATGTGTTTGATTTTTATTTATTTAGGTATTGAAATTATCGGAATTATTCTGGTTTCGATGTGGATTTACAAAGATGCTAAAAGTCGAGGAAAAAATCCTTTTTGGTGGATTTTATTGACTTGCGTGGTCAGTCCGCACTTTTTGGGCGTGATTATTTATTTTTTAGTACGCAAAACCGAAAAACTGACAGTTTGCAGCCATTGCAGCGCAAAGGTTCAAAAGCCGTCAAATTTTTGTCCTAATTGCGGGCAAAAAATGGAAAATGCTGAAATTCAGCAGATTCAACCGCCAACGGCGACAAAATTAATTGCGGGAATTGTTTTGATTGTCGTAAGTATTATTTTAACTTTTGTTACAATGTTTGTAAAAGTTGTCGGCGATTACGACAACGATTTCAACAACAAAGGATTTATTCCCAAAACTGTTATTCGCAATAAATACCGAGCGGATTTTTTGCAGATGAACGGGACAAAAACGCTGCTTTTTAAGGCAAAAACCAATTCGGATACGCTTTATTGTTCAAGCGAAATTGTTGAGGGCGAAATTGATTTCAAACTTTATAATTATAAGGACAGTTTAATTGCGCAAATCCCTGTAAATAAAGATGATACGCTACGCAATTTTGTCAAAGGCGAAAGTTATATTTTGAAAATAAACGCCAAAAAAGCCAGAGGCAAAATCAATTTTAAGATGGAATGAAAATTAAAATTTCCTGCCGCTGTAATTGGTGCAAATAAAACAATAAAAAATTTTTACTACTTTTGCATTTTCAAAAAACTGTAAAGTGTGTAATTTTTTATATATTTCAAAAAAAACAAAACAGCATAATGCTTTGTTATGCTGCATTTTGTTTTTTTTACTAACTTCCTGTAACACAACAAAATTTGTTTCGGATGGTGATTTTTTGTTGAATAAAGTTACAATAAAAACGGATGTTAATGATATTTCACGGGACGAACTTAACAGTTATCTTCGTCAAACGCCTAATACCGCAACTTTGGGTCTTTTGAAATTAAATCTTCACATTTATAATATTTCGGGGTGCGATTCGACAAAGTGGCGTAATCGTTTTTGGCGCAAACTTGGCAGCAAGCCGGTAATTTATAATTCTGCGCTAACGTCAATTTCGCGTCAGCAGTTGGAACTTGTGATGCGAAATAAAGGTTTTTTTAACGCAACTGTCAGAGATTCTGTGGTTTTAAAAAATAAAAAGGCAAATGTTTTTTATAACATAAAATCAGAAAATCCGTACCGTTTGCGTAATTATTCCGCCGATTTTACAAATAGGCAACTGTCGCGCATTGCCTCCGATACCACTCGTTCGTACATTCGTCCCAATATGTTGTTTGATGTTGATATCCTTGAAAAAGAGCGAAACAGAATTGCAACAATTTTTCGGCAGACGGGTTATTATTTTTTCAATAAGGATTTGCTGTCTTACACAGCCGACAGTACTTATAATTCTAATCAGATTGACCTTTCCATCGGACTTAATGAAAATTTAAAAAACGCGCCTCAGACATATCAAAAAGCAGTTTTCAAGCGATACAGGATTAGAAATGTTTATTTTTTTACAAATAATAATGAAAATCAAGCAAATAATGCCGATTCTGTGAATACGACGCCAGATACTGTCAGTAGAGGAAATTATTTTTTAATAAGTAATAGAAAATCATTTATCCGATTTAATACGCTTATTATCAACACTTCCATCGTTCCGCAAATGTATTTTAGCGACTACAGTGTTGACCGCACTTATGCATCTTTAAATGCAATTCCTGCGATAAGATATATTGATTTGAATTTCAATACGGTTGGCGACTCGTTGCTCGACTGCAAAATTAATGTTACGCCGGCAAAGCAAATAAATTTTTCTCTTGGTACGGAAATGACCTATACCGAAGGTTTTTGGGGTGTAGCCGGAAATTTAAGCACACAGCATAAAAATGTTTTTGGCGGTGGCGAAGTGCTTTCCTTGCGTTTGCGAACGGCAGTGGAGCGGCAGGTTGAAGTTTGGGCGCAGGAATACGGCGGACAGGTTGGATTGCAATTCCCAAATTTTTTGATGCCATTTGTTAAGGAACAAATAAAACGCCGTATCCGTGCGACGACCGCATTTTCAGCAAATATAAATTATCAATTTCGCCCTGCGGAATACACACTGACAAATATTGGTGCGGGTTTGAAATATTCTTGGAATTTGCGGCAGAACCGCAATACACTTGATTTGTTCGATTTGAACTATGTTTATTTTCCAAATATTTCAGACGGATTTTACCAAAAATATATTGCCTCCGGAATTTATAATCGATATAATTATGAAAGCCATTTTATAATGCGGCTTGCTTACAGTAATACATACAGTGGTTTTTCGGCGGCACGTCCGTTAAAAAATTTCGTTTCATATATTTGGAATATTGAATCGGCAGGCAATTTACTTTACTCAATAAGCAAAATATCCAATGCACCAAAAGGTAGTAATGGACTTTACCAGATTTTCAAAATTCCTTTTGCTCAATATGTAAAAGGATTTGTTTCCGTTTCTTACAATCAAATTTTTGATGCAGGAAACCGCGTGGTTTATCGTGCGGCTTTGGGAATAGCGACGCCTTACGGCAATGCGAACATTATTCCTTACGAACGGCGTTTTTTTAGCGGCGGGGCAAACAGCGTGCGCGGCTGGGGTGAAAACACGCTCGGACCAGGTGCATACAAACGTGTTACCGCCTACGGACATAGAGATTTTAATCAGTCGGGAGATATCAAACTTGACTTAAATATGGAAGTGCGCTCAAAATTATTCTGGCGGCTCGAAAGTGCGCTGTTTTTGGATGCGGGAAATGTTTGGACAATTCGTAATTACGAACAGCAAAAAGACGGGGTTTTCAGTTTCTCAAATTTCTACAATCAAATAGCGATGGCATACGGCGTGGGCGTGCGTGCCGATTTTTCTTATTTTTTGCTGCGGGTAGATTTGGGTGTAAAACTCTACAATCCGTCTCTTGACCGTCGTTCCGCATGGCGCACAAGCCCCACTTTCAGAGATGATTTTGCTCTACATTTGGCAATAGGATACCCGTTTTGAAAAAAGTTTTTATTTCCAAAAAATATTCCTGCCTTTTTTGGCGGGGCGTTTTACTGTTAAGATAAAAAGATTAAAAAGCGGAATGAAAATATCCGCCAAGGTTAGAGATAAAAAATATTTGCGCACACCTCCAAAGTGTTGTGCGGCACGGTTGATTGTAAAAAATTGTGTAAAACAACGTATTAAGAACAGCAATAGAGCAGCGGCGCAAGTTAAAATATTACCTGAAATACCTAAAATAATTGCAACAACGAATGCCAAATAAAAAATTCCGCGCGTAATCGGTTCAACAGCAATTTGCATTTTGCTTTTAGCAGAATAATTACCCGAAACAGACAGGTGCCGCATTTTTTGATAAAGCCAATCTCTAAAAGAGTGTTTTGGTTCCGACCACATAACGCTTTGCGGCGAAATTTCAACTCGTGTATTTGTGCGTGTTGCAACCCGATTGACAAACAAATCGTCGTCGCCTGAAATTAAATGCAGCGTCGGGGTAAAGCCGCCGTTTTCAAAAAAAGTGCTTTTGCGGTATGCCAAATTACGTCCGACACCCATATACGCCTTATGAACTAAAGCCATTCCGAGATATTGCAAAGCAGAAAAAAGCGTATCGTATGTAATCATTCGATTTAAAAACGTATCTTCTTCTGTATAAGCACCATATCCAAGCACAATTTCCGTTTTTGGCGTAAAATTACGTGCCATTTTTTCGAGCCAGAATTCACTTGTCGGGCGACAGTCGGCATCGGTTAAAAGCAGTAAATCGTGTTTTGCCGCTTTAATTCCAAGCGAAATACCTAATTTTTTGGTACTTATATTTTTTGTGTTTTTTGGTACAAAAGTAGAACGTAAATTCGGGTGCGTTTGTTTTAAAGAATCCAAAAAATATGTTGTGTCGTCGTACGAACCGTCATCAATCACAATTACTTCAAAATCAGGATATTGTTGAGCAAGAATCAGGGGCAAAAACTGTTTTAAATTTTCTTCTTCGTTTCTTGCACAAATAATTACCGAAACCGGCGGCTGTGGTGTAACAAACTCAATATCCGACTTTTGCTGTTTTTTTGAATAACGATTTACTGCATTTATATAACGAATATAAAAAAATTCCTGATATGCAAAAACCAGAAACAATACGCCGAAACAAATTATTTCGGAAATGGAAAAATTTAATTGAAAAAAATGCATTAGATTTTACTTTTTTATGCTGCAAAAGTACAAAAAAATTGCTTATATTTTTTTAAATTTATATAAGAAAACAAATATTTATTTTTCATATAAGCCAGATTTTATTTACAACAAGTGTATAGTTATTTTTTTTTATTATCTTTGCATTTTCAAAAAATAATTATATTTATTTGAAATCTTGAAATTTGAAATCTTGAAATTTTAAAAGTTATGCCAAAATATATAATTAGCGGCGGCGGCACGGGCGGACATATTTTTCCGGCGATAAGCATCGCCAATGCGCTTAAAGAGCGTCAAAGCGATGCCGAAATTCTGTTCGTCGGGGCAAAAGGGCGAATGGAAATGGAGCGCGTTCCGCAGGCAGGATATCCGATTGAGGGCTTGCCCGTGAGCGGTTTTAATCGTAAAAATCCTTTCAAAAACATAAAAGTTCTTTTCGATTTACAAAAAAGTATTATTTTGGCACGAAAAATTGTCAGAGAATTTCAGCCCTGCGCTGTTGTAGGCGTGGGCGGGTACGCAAGTGCGCCGACATTGCGTGCGGCGGCGGCAGCAGGAATTCCGACTTTTATTTTGGAACCAAATTCATACGCGGGCGTTGCCAATAAACTTTTGGCAAAAAATGCGAGCGCAATTTGCGTTACTTACGACCATATGGAGCGTTTTTTCCCAAAAGAAAAAATTATAAAAACGGGTAGTCCTGTTCGTCAAAATCTTTTTGACGTTGCGCCAAAGGCGGCAGAGGCATATAAATTTTTTGGCTTTTCGCCCGAAAAAAAGACCCTGCTCATTGTCGGCGGCTCGCTGGGGTCGCGCACTATTAACGAAAGCGTAATCGACAGTTTGTCCCGCTTGTTGGCTTCGGGCAATCAAATTATTTGGCAAACCGGAAAATCTTATTACGAAAACGCACAAAAAGCCGTTAAAGAATATAGGAATAACAAAAATCTGCTTGTAACCGATTTTATTGCGCGAATGGATTACGCCTATTCTGTCGCCGATTTGGTGATTTCTCGAGCAGGAGCAAGTTCGGTTTCCGAATTTTGTCTGTTGAAAAAACCTGTGATTCTCGTTCCTTCGCCAAACGTTGCCGAAGACCACCAGACCAAAAATGCGATGGCACTTGTTCGCAAAGATGCCGCTGTGCTTGTCCCCGACAACAAAGCGTATCGCCAACTGATTGAAAAGGCATTGGAGGTAATTTCCAATGAAAAACAACTGCAATTTTTGTCGGAAAATATTGCAAAATTAGCCGAGCCGAATTCGGCACAAAGAATTGCAGATGTGATTATTGCAGGGGCAAAAAAATAATGGGTTTTTGGAATTTAAAAACTATAACTGTATGAATCTGTTTAAATTTAACAAAACTTCGTTTTGTCATTGCGGGCTTGACCCGCAATCTGATAATTTCTAAAACGCTATTAATTAACAAGTTAAATCAATGTATCATTATAAAATATTGATAATTTATACCGTTTTTCTTTGTTTGAGATTGCGGGTCAAGCCCGCAATGACAGTTAGTTTTCGATTTGATAATATTTTTTCAAAATAAAATTTAAACAGATTCTAAAAGTTTGAAAAAATGTTGATAAAATTTTTACCCAAAAATATTTTCTAAGATAAATAAAATGTATTTTTGCAGCCGATGAAAAATTTTTTCCAATATATTGAAGACCTTTTAATTCGCAACGATTATGTGATTGTGCCGAATTTTGGTGGCTTTGTTGTGCAGCAGCAAAGTGCTGAAATTAAGAACAATACGATTATTCCGCCGATGTCGGGTATCGGTTTTAATCCGCTTTTGCAGCATTCTGACGGTTTGCTCGAAATGGAAATTGCACGTACAGAGCAGGTTGCATATCGACAGGCGGTCGAAATTATAAACGAGAACGTTTCCAAAATCAAAAATCTTCTTCGTTACGGCGAAATTGTTGATTTTGGAAAAATTGGAAAAATCGTTCAAAATGACGGTACACTGATTTTCAATCCTGCAAACGATTTTAAATTTTTGCCATCAAATTTTGGCTTGCAAAATGTTGATATTCACATTTTTAAAAATAATTTTAATAAAAATAAACGCGGCGAAAAGCCGATAACTATTGCCCTTTATCCAAAAACGATGTTGCGTTATGCTGCATCTTTTGCGCTAATTTTCACAATGTTGGGCGTTCAGCCATTTTTGGATAAAAAACCGCAGCAGGCAGGATTTATAAATACGTTAAATATTGTTAATTTTGAAAATAAATTTGATGCTGCCGAAATAACTTTTAATGACCAAAATACCGCCGCCGAACAGGCAGAAAATGTTGATATTGAAAGTGTTAAAACGGGGAAAAAATTTCATCTTATTGTTGGCTGTTTCAGTACTAAAAGGGCTGCCGAAAAATATATTAATTTGTTGAAAAACAGAAATTTAGAAAATGATTTTGTAATTTTTCCCTCAACAAATTTACAGCGGGTTTCCGCAGGCAGTTTTTCCACTTTTGAAGAGGCAAATATTGCTTTAAAAAATCTTAAAAATTCGGACAAAGAGTTTGAAAATGTTTGGATTATGTGCAAAAAAATGTAATTTTTTTTGATAAATATTTGTTTAAGAAAAAAATTTTTTTTACATTTGCGCCCTTTGTTTTAATTTTTATGATATGAAAAAGATTCTTATTGCATATATTTTGCTGATTTACAGTGCGTTATCTGTCGGACAGGTTGTTACTACAAATCCGGCTTTTGTTACACGCGATTATATTGACAATCCTAATGGAATTGTTGAAGTGATTTTTGATGCCTCAAAATGCACAGGCAGTTTGTTGAATTACACCGGCGACGATGTTTATGCGCACACAGGCGTACTGACAACCGCAAGTACATCAAGTACCGATTGGAAACACGCACCAACTTGGGGCGATAACAACGCAAAATACAAACTCACAAAAGTTGCGGGCGAAACTTACAAATACAGTTTGCTTATAAGTCCCAATATTACAACGTATTACGGAATTACAGCGGGCGAAGTTGTTACCAAACTTGCTTTTGTTTTCCGCAACGGAACGCCCGTTGGCGGTCAGTACAAAGAAGGAAAAGGTCCCGGCGGCAGTGATATTTTTGTGGATATTGTTGAAACGGGGCTGAATGTGAAATTCGACTCGCCTGCGGGAAATCAACTTCTTGACATAAATTCTAATGTAAATTTTGTCGTATCTTCCTCTATTTCAGCCAATTTGACATTAAAAATTAATAATATTGTAAAACAAACGGCTACAAATTCGCAGACATTAAATTATTCGCAAACATTTTCCACAGCAGGCGATTATCAATGTATTGCAGAAGCGACTGCAAGCGGACAGACAGTTCGCGACACGGTAAATCTTTGTGTGATAGAAAGTTCGCAAACGGCAAACTTGCCAGCAGGCGTTCAGGCAGGAATAAATTACTACATTTCCAACCCCGAGCAAGCCACGCTTGTGCTTTATGCAAAAGATAAAAACGGAATTTTGCCCGACAATATTTTTGTAATTGGTGATTTCAACGACTGGACATACTCAAACACTTATCAAATGAAAAAAGACGGCGCAGGAAACTGGTGGATTACCCTTACCGGTCTTGCCCCGCAGCAGGAATATGCTTTTCAATATGCGGTAAAAACGGGCGCAAATATTGTGAAAATTACCGATGCGTACTGTCAGAAAGTGCTTGACCCCTGGAACGACAATTATATTCCCGCAAGTATTTATCCGAATTTAAAACGCTATCCGTCAGGGAAAACGGACGGCTTGGTGTCTGTTTTACAAACGCAAAAACCGAGTTTTCAATGGTCGCAGGAAAGTTTGAATTTTCAGCGTGCCGACAAAAATAATCTTATAATTTATGAACTTTGGATTCACGATTATACTTCGTATCGTTCTGTAAATGAGATAATTAACCGTTTGGATTATTTAAAAGCACTCGGCGTAAATGCCGTTGAACTTATGCCTATTGCCGAATTTGACGGAAATATAAGTTGGGGATATAATCCAAATCACTATTTTGCGCCCGACAAGGCATACGGAACCGAAACCGCCTATAAAACTCTTATTGACGAATGCCACAAACGCGGAATTGCTGTGATTTTGGATATGGTTTTCAATCAGGCGACCGGAAATAATCCTTTTGCGAAACTTTATTGGAACGGCACGGCAAATAATGTAAGTTCAAATAATCCGTATTTTAATGTTACCGCACCGCATTCTTATAATGTTTTTCAGGATTTTAATCACGATTTCAGCGGTACGCGCGATTATTTTAAGCGCGTTTTGAAATTTTGGTTACAGGAATATCGTGTTGATGGCTTCAGAATGGACTTGACACAGGGTTTTTGCGGCGAAAACTGCAATAATCGTATTTCAATTATTAATGATTATTATAATGAAATAAAAACCTTTGTTCCTGATGTTTATTTTATTTTGGAACATTGGGTTTCGAGCGAAGAGCAGGGATTTGTAAATAACGGAATGCTTTGCTGGACAAATACAAATAACGCTTATTCGCAGACAGCGATGGGCTGGCTCAAAGACGGCGATGCATTAACGGCGGCAAATCAAAAGGGTTGGGTTTCGTATGCGGGCAGCCACGACGAAGAACGAAATTTTTATAAGGCAAAAACCTGGGGAAATGGTAATGTTTTGACCGACGAAACCGTTCGTCTGAACCGCGTGCCGACGAATCTGGCGTTTAGCGTTTTGTTGCAAGGTCCGCAAATGATTTGGCAATTCGACGAAATGGGTTACGATTTCACTATTAATCTTTGTGAAAACGGAACGATTGACACCAACGGCGGCTGCCGCACCTCGCCAAAACCTGTGCCTGACGACTTGGACTGGTTTTCTAACGATTTGAGAATGAGTGTGTTCAACAAAGTTGCGCAGATTGTGAATTTGCGTACCATACTCAAACCAGAAGTGTTTAAAAACGGAACAATGACGCTGTCGGATATTGGTTCGGGGGTCTCTTTGCGCAAAATAATGTGGGAATACAGCGGCACAAAAATTCTTGTACTTGGCAATTTTAATGTTAGCGGTGGTACGCAATATGTTGGAAATCAAACTTATACAATGCCAGCAGGAACTTGGTACAGTTATTTGAATAATAATTCGGTTCAAAATGGAAATACGACGATAACTTTGCAGCCGGGCGAATTGCAGATTTTCACAAACGACAATTCTATCGTTGCGCCTGACCCGAAAGAATTTAATTTTACTTCCGATTACGACAATATAACAGCCGAAAATTCAGGTATTTACATTTATCCTACTTTGGTAAATAACAAAATCTTTATTCGTTCTCAAAACACGATTCGTAATGTTCAGATTTTTGCTTTGCGTGGCGGCGCATCGCGGATTTATGGAAATGTTACCGAAATTGACGTTGCCGACCTGCCGAGTGGAATGTATTTGGTTGTTGTAACGACCGACAAAGAGCAACGCGCACAAAAAATTGTAAAACAGTAACATTTAGTTTTTTATATTTGTGAAAAAATTTTTTTTTATAATAATATTTTTTCTGCCCGCTTTTGTTTTATCGCAAAAAGCCGCCACAGCAGAACAGCAATCCACTGTAATTGAGAATATTACAGCGGCTTCAAAAAATATGCAGACGCTTGTTTGCAATTTTACGCAAACGCGCGAAATGACAATTTTGAATGAAAAAATCGTTTCTGTCGGAAAAATGTATTACAGCAACGACAATCGTCTGCGTTGGGAATATAGCGACCCTTTTAATGCGCTGATAATCAACAAAAAACAAATGGGAATGCTCACTGCCAAAGGTAAAACCGCAGTTTCGGGCGGTATGGCGTACCTTTTCAAAGGTATTTCCGATGTGATGATGAACGGAATAAGCGGCAAAAATCTGACGGATAAAAAACGTTTTGATATTCAAATTTTCGTTTGGCAAAACACTTGTGATGTGCAACTTACGCCAAAGCAGGCGCAAATGAAAAAGGCGTTTTCGCAAATTACTATCACTTTCGACACAAAAGATTATCTGGCTCAAAAAGTGATAATGAAAGAGGCAAGCGGCAATATTACAACTATCCAACTGACTGATAAACAGATAAATACAAAAATTTCTGATGACCTGTTCGCAATATGATTTTAAAAGACGATTTTTTTAAAATAATTGAACAAAACGGTAATGATTTTTTGATAAAATTAAATAAAAATCATTGGATTTATCACGCTCATTTTCCGCAAAATCCGATTACACCCGGTGTCGTTTTAGTTCAAATTTCATCAGAATTGCTGCAAATAATTACAAAAAGTACTTTATTTCTTAAAAAAATTAAAAATATGAAATTTATCGCCGCAATTAATCCTGAAATTGACGAAAATGTGCAATTCAAATTTTTAAAAATTGAACAGAGCGATAATATTTACAGTGTCGCAGTTGAAATTTGCAGTCGGCAGCAGCAATTTGCCAAAATGAGTGCGCAATTTTTAATCAATAATCGTTGAAAAATGCAAAATATTCCCAAAAATACAAAGGAAATTTGCGTTGTTGTTCCGACTTATAACAACGCAGTTTTTTTGAAATCAACACTTGATGATATTTTGCAATTTTGTGAAAATGTGATAGTTATCAACGACGGCTCAACAGATAATACCGAAGAAATTTTAAAAATTTTTGCAGAAAAAATTACTGTTTTTTCTTATTCTAAAAATAAAGGAAAAGGATTTGCGTTGCGTTGCGGATTCGATATTGCTAAAAATCAGGGTTTTAGATATGCGATAACGATGGATTCCGATGGGCAACATCGTGGTGAGGATTTGTCGCTGTTTTACCAAGAAATTACGCAAAATTCTGACAGTGTGATAATTGGAAGCAGAGTTTTAAAGCAAAAAAATATGCCCGCAGGAAATACTTTTGCAAATAAATTTTCAAATTTCTGGTTCACAATTCAGACAGGGAAACGCTTACCCGACACGCAAACAGGTTTTCGTCTTTATCCTTTAAAAAAAATGCGCCGGATGCGCCCGTTTTTAAATCGTTATGAGGCGGAATTAGAGTTACTTGTGCGTTTGGCGTGGCGAAATGTTAAAATTATTCCCATAAAAATTAACGTAAATTATCCGGATAACAGAATTACACATTTTCGCCCATTTGCCGACTTCCTGCGTATCAGCATTTTAAACACTTTTCTTTGTGTTTTTGCCGTCTTTTACGGTTATCCAAAAAGATTTTTGCTTTGGTTGAAAAAAATGACAGTCGCCTTGAAATGAAAATATTTTCTTTTTATAAAAAAGAACGTTTGTGTGGCAAAAAAAATATTACACAACTGTTTGAGACGGGAAACGCTTTCGTGGCGTATCCGTTTCGTGTGGTTTATTTGTCTGAAAAACAGGAGGTTGCAAGCGCAGAGCCGGTACAAGTTTTAATTTCCGTTTCAAAGAAAAAGCATCGCAAAGCAAATGTTCGCAATCGTATAAAACGTTTGATACGTGAAAGTTATCGCCTTAATAAACAATATTTTATTGACTTTGCAAAAGAAAATACATTAAATATTTCTTTAGCATTTCAATATATTTGCGATGAAGTTTTAAAATATAATTTAATTGAGAATAAAATTAGGGAAATTTTAATCAAATTAAAACAGGATATTGAAAATAAACAACAAAATGAAAAAATTTAGTCGAATAATAAATAATATAGCATTGCTGCCCGTGTTTTTATATCGGGCGGTAATTTCGCCGATAAAACCTGCAACTTGCAGATACACACCCACTTGCTCTCAATATGCAATAGATGCGGTGCGCAAATACGGAATTTTTAAAGGTGGTTGGCTGGCATTGCGCCGCCTTTTACGTTGCCATCCCTGGGGCGGAAGCGGATATGACCCCGTACCCTAATCAAAGTAAATTTTTTTGATTTTGCTAATTGCTGAAAATCAGCACTTTTTGTGGAGCTGGAGGGAGTCGAACCCTCGTCCAAACAAGGAACAAATATGCTTTCTACACGCTTATCTTCGTTTTGATTTTCGTGCGCAGGCAAGACCGAAGCCACCCGACCTGCACCTTATCCTCTAAATTTTCATCGGAAGTTCGAGGCAACTTCAACGACTATCTTCGATTTTACTGCACCCCTTTACCAAACTGCCTCGAAGCGCGGGCGTTTGAGAGATGTCCCGTTTCGGCACTTGCGCCGAAATTAAGCCAGAATCTACTATACTTCAATCAGGCAGCGAGAGCGTAATTATTTTCGCCAATTAATTTTTTAAGAACCGAGTTTTACGAGCCGCTTTCTCAATGCTCGACGTGCTTACATACCCCTTCTACTTGCTGTCAAAACCAAACAGCCCCTAAATAAATTATAATTTTTTTAATGCGCAAAATTATTAAAAATTTTCAGAATAAAAAAATCAAATTAATAAAGCAGGAACGAAAAATATTTTATTCCTGCTTTAAATACTTATATACCAATATTTTTACTTCTTACCATCTTCTCTTGGCGGGCGGGGCATTAACGCTTTCATCGAGAGTTTGAATTTGCCTGTTTTTTCGTCAATATCAAGCAGTTTCACTTTTACGGTGTCGCCTTCGTGGATTCCTGCCTGCTCAACGGTTTGCAGCCGTCGCCAGTCCATTTCCGAAATATGCAGCAGCCCTTCTTTGCCCGGCATAAATTCTACAAATGCGCCATAAGGCATAATAGATTTGATTTTTGCATCATAAATTTCGCCTACTTCGGGGATTGCCACA